>Ga0157372_10000550_pt1 | contig 41234 bp, 45 predicted proteins | sample C55metaG_FD_115307 | JGI IMG/M metagenome (GOLD analysis project Ga0157372, IMG submission 115307) | Corn rhizosphere microbial communities from Kellogg Biological Station, Michigan, USA - C5-5 metaG | ecosystem: Host-associated > Plants > Roots > Rhizosphere > Soil | place: USA: Michigan...
ACGTAGACGAGCGTGTTGGCGGTGCCCAGGTCGACGGCCATGTCACGGCCGCCGAGCCTGATCAAACGACTGAACATGCCCAAATCAAGCCCTTTTTCAGATCGCCGGGAGATTCCAGGCAGCAATGATCGCAGAGGCCGCAAATTCCGCTGTTTGCAGACCGTGACCGTTCCCGGTGCTCAGCGGCTTCGGGACGGAGAGCGGGCGTAGTTGACCGGCGTCTCAACCGCCTCGAAGATCCGTTGCGAGATTGAGTGGTGGACCACCGGCACTCCGGGTCGAAGTCGCTGATGAAATGACCGGCTGACCCATGAGGCCGTCTCAACTCGATCCGCACCAACAAGTCGAGCGATCGCCTCCGGCACCGGCACCAGATCGCTGTCGTGGGAGAAGATGACTGCGATGTCGCACTTTCCTGTCAGCGTGGCCTCGATCGCACTCACCGCCAGAGCAACGTCCACGCCCTTCTCGACAGGCGGCTCGGCTGGATAACGCTGATAGCGCAGCGGCCGCATCTTGGGGACTACGACCTTTGGATTTTCCGCTCTCCAAGCTGCCGCCTGGCGACGATTTGCTCATAGCCACGTGGGTCGTACTTCTGGGATGGAACGCCACGATGAATCTCGACCCGGACCAACTCTGCCCCTTCCTCTCGTCCATGAGCGGCAGCAAGGAGACAACCAAGCCGATGCGGGCTGAAATTTCCATGCTTTGAGGGCATCCGCTCCAAGCCGAATGCTCGGCGAGCCGCCTTGTAGACGTTTTGCCAGTCGATAAAGACCGCGACCCTGAAGGGCTTACGGTCCGACAAAACAAAAACCCCGCCAGTGCGGCCCAAGGACCGGACGGCGGGGAAGAATGGAAACGGATGATAGTGCACGTGACGGCTAAGTTCAGACAGAGCCAGACTCTCCCCCTGCCCTAGTTGCTTCCGTGCAATTTCCGATGAATCGAGCTAGTCGCGCTCGAAAAGCGCCGGCGCAAGGTCTGCCAGCAGGCCCACCGGGAGGCCGACCACGTTGGAGACGCTGCCTTCGAGGCGGGCGACCAGGGTCGAGCCGAGGGTCTGGATCGCGTAGCCGCCGGAGCGGCCCTCCCACTCGCCGAAGCGGACGTAGCGGTCCTTTTCCTCCTCGCTGAGGTCTCCGAAGACGACCGTCGTCTTCTCGAGGCCGCTCCGCTCTTCGCCGTCCTCGACCACCACGAGTCCGCTCATCACTTCGTGGGCGCGGCCGCTCATGCGGTCGAGATACTCGCGCGCCTCCGTAGCGTCGGCGGGCTTTCCCAGCACCTCTCCGTCGAGGACGACGTCGGTGTCGCAGGCGATCACGAGGCCATCGCTTTCGACGGCCTCGGCCTTGCGGCGCGCGTTCTCGACGACGAGGTGCTCGGGGTCGCCCTGGGTCAGCTCCTCGACCCCGGGCACGACGACCTCGAACTCGACCCCCAGCTTCTGCAGGATCTCCCGCCGCTGCGGAGACCCGGATGCCAGTACTGCCTTCAGGGGCAGCCCGTCAGGAGAGCTCGGGGAACCAGATCCCGATCTCGCGCTCGGCCGACTCGTCGGAGTCGGAGCCGTGGACCATGTTGAAGGTCACCTCGAGGGCGAAATCGCCGCGGATCGAGCCGGCAGCGGCCTCGACCGGGTTGGTGGCGCCGATCAGCTGCCGGGCCGCCTTCACCGCTTCGGCTCCCTCCAGCACCATCGCCACCAGGGTGCCGCCGGTGATGAAGGAGACGAGCTCGCCGAAGAACGGCTTGTCGGTGTGCTCGGCGTAGTGCTCGTTGGCGATCTCCTCGCTCGCCTGCATCGACTTCAGGGCGGCGATCCGCAGCCCCTTGCGCTCGAAGCGGGCGATCACCTCACCGGTGAGGGCGCGTTCGAAGGCGTCAGGCTTGACGAGGATCAGGGTCCGGCTCACGGCTGGGGCTCCTTTGCTCTTTGGTTGGTTCAGCCCCTTCACTCGCCTCCGGCGCAGCTTTTTTGCGGCGAGGCGCGGCCTGACGTTGTTTCGGCGGCGCCTGGCGCTCTTCGGGGTCACGACGTTTGCGGCGCGGCCGCTGCTCGCCGCCGCCTCCGCTCAAGTTCGATTCGCAGTAGGGGCAGAGGCCCCAGCGCGGGTCGACCGGCTTGCCGCAGGTCGGGCAAGGGTCCTTGAGGCGGCGCTGGCAGTTGGGGCAGCGCAGGAAGTTCTTCTCGATCGGGTACTCGCAGTTGGGGCAGCTCTGGTCGCGCAGTTGGCGCACCCGCAGCTCGGCGGCTTCGATCTCCAGCTCGCGCTCGTGCGCGTCCTCCAGGAACTCCGGCGGCCGCACGATCGCGTAGACGGCGGTGCCGATGTAGGGGAAGAAGGAGGCGACGGTGGCGCAGGCGACCAGGAACGGGTCGGAGATGCGACGGCGGGCGTCGAGGTAGGTGTAGACGATCAGCGCCAGCCAGAGCACGACCAGCATCAGCAGGAAGAGGGTCGCGACCAGATTGAGGCCGTCGTTGGTGATGCCGAAGATCGCTGGAGACATAGGTCTGGGGGCGCCGCTGGGGGAGCGGCAGTCTACTTCGCCGTCGCTGAGCGTAACCCTGTTCTCAGAGGAACAGTCTTCCGAACAGGTAGCCGACGCCGAAGAAGAAGAGGATCACAATCGCCACCACGGCGGCGACGAGGCCCATCATCGAGAGCAGTTCGGAACCGGCGCTGCGCTGGCGATCCATGGCGGAATCCTCGCACAGTCAGTCGGCGAGGCCCGCCCGGGCGGGCGCGATTGCATAGTGGGAACCAGCGACCAAAAGAGCCCCTTCGGGCTCTTCGGAAGCGAGCGAGACGGCACGCCGCAGCGCCGCCTCGAAGCTCGGCTCCGCCTCAGCGGCAAGCCCTGCCTCCGCGCACGCGGCGGCGAGCTCGGCCGCGGGCCGGGAGCGGGCGCCGGGGCGGCCGTGCCCTTCCAGGGCCGCGGCGGGCAGCTCGGTGCAGACGGCGCGATCGAGCGCCGGCGCCAGGGCCGCGATCATCGCCCCTGCGTCCTTGTCGGCGAGGATCGCCAGGCAGGCGACGACGCGCCTGCCGCCGGCGACCGCGGGCAGCGACTCAGCCAGGGCCGCCGCCCCGGCCGGGTTATGGGCGGCGTCGACGAAGACCGGTGGCCGCTCCGCGATCAACTCCAGGCGTCCCGGCACTGTGACGCCGGCGGCGACCTGGGCGGCGATCTTGCGGTCGAGGCGCCCGAGGAAAGCCTCGGCGGCGGCGCAGGCGATCGCGAAGTTGCGGCGCTGGAACTCTCCGGGAGCGATCAGGCGCATCTCCGGCCCCGGATCGGCCGGGGCGTGCACCAGGCGCGCGCCCCGCTCGCGCGCCGTCTCCTCCGCCAGCGCCCGCACCTCGTCGGACACCTCGCCCAGCACCAGCGTCGTCTGGTCACGCAGGACCGCCAACTTCTCCGCCGCGATCTCGACTTCCGTCTCCCCCAGCCACTCGGTGTGGTCGAGGCCGATCGAGGTCAGCACCGTCACCTTGGAGGGGATCGTGTTGGTCGCGTCGAGACGGCCGCCGAGGCCCGCCTCGATCACCGCGGCCTGCACCCGCGCGTTCGCCAGGGCGACGAAGCCGGCCGCGGTCGCCGCCTCGAACTGGGTCACCGCCTCTCCCTCCGCGAGCGTCCGGTTCACGCCCTCTGCCGCTCGCGCCACCTGCTCAACGGCCCACGCCCACGTCTCCGGCGCCATCTCCTCGCCGCGGACGAGCGTGCGCTCGGACCAATGCTCGGTGTGCGGCGAAATCGAGGCGCCGGTGCTGAGGCCGTGCGCTTCCAGCAGCGCCGCCGTCATCCGCGTCACCGAGGACTTGCCGTTGGTGCCGACGACGTGGATCGAGGCGAAGCGGTGCTGGGGGAAGCCGAGCGCGGCGGTCAGCTTGCGCATCCGCTCGAGGCCGAGTCGCCAGCCGACCGGCTCCAGCGAGTCGAGGAAATCATCAGGCGACGGCTGCTCCGCTTCGCGTCCGCTGCCGTCTGGGAGGCGCACCAACGCTTAGGCCAGTTCCTCAAGTTCGTTGCGGTAGCGCTCCAGCTTCCCTCGCTCCTCCTCGACCACCTCGGCCGGCGCCTTGGCGACGAAGCCCTCGTTGCCGAGTTTGCGCTCGCCGCGCTCGACCTCGGCGCGCAGTTCCTCGCGGCGCTTCTCCAGCCGCTCGGCGACCGCCCCGGCGTCGAGCTGGTCGGAATCGAGCACCCGCACCGGCCCGACCGAGGCGACCGGCTCCGCCCCCACCCCGTCGAACTCGAAGCGCGAGAGGCGGGCGACGAAGTCCGGCGGCTCGACCCCGTCGATCACCGCGGGAAGGGTCGCCCCGACGGGGACGCCGGCGAGGTCGCGCCAGGCCCGCAGCCGCTGGGTCAGCCGGATACCGCCTTCGACGTCCTCCTCGGCGGCGTCGTCGAACAGCGCCTCGGCGGCGACCGGGAACGGGTGGACGGCGAGGTGGCCCTGTCGCGCCGGGTGGTAGCCCCAGATCTCCTCGCTGACGAAGGGCATAGTTGGATGCAGCAGCCCCAGTACCCGTTCCAGCGCGTAGAGCAGCGTCGCCGAGACGTCCTCCTCGCCGTCGTAGAGGCGCGGCTTTGCGATCTCCAGGTACCAGTCGCAGAGGTCGCGCCAGAAGAACGAGTAGGCCTCCTGGACCGCGTGGGCGAAGTCGTAGGTCTCGAGCTTCTCGGTCACCGAGGCGATCGTGTGCTCGAGGCGCGAGAGGATCCAGCGGTCCTCGACGCAGGTCGGCCGCGGCGCCGGCGGCACGTCGGCCGCGCCGAGGAGGATCAGCCGGCTCGCGTTCCAGAGCTTGTTGGCGAGGTCGCGGCCCTGCTCCACCTTGGCGTCGGAGAAGCGCACGTCCTGGGTCGAGGACATCGCCAGCAGGCCGAAGCGCAGGGCGTCGGCGCCGTGGACGTCGATCTCGTCCAGCGGATCGATCCCGGTCCCGAGGCTCTTCGACATCCGCCGCCCGTCGCGGGCCTGGATCACCGAGTGGACGTAGACGTCGTTAAAGGGGATCGCGCCGGGGAACTCGATCCCCATCATGATCATCCGCGCCACCCAGAGGAAGAGGATCTCCCGCGCCGTCGTGAGGAAGCTGGTCGGGTAGAAGGCGCGCAGCTCGGGAGTGTCGTCGGGCCAGCCGAGGGTGGCGAAGGGCCAGAGCGCCGAGCTGAACCAGGTGTCGAGCACGTCTTCCTCCTGGCGCAGCGCGCCGCCGCAGGCACCGCAGCGCTCCGGCTCGGACTCGGCGACAATCGTCTCGCCGCACTCGTCGCAGTACCAGACGGGGATCCGGTGGCCCCACCAGAGCTGGCGGGAGACGCACCAGGGGCGGATCTCCTCCATCCAGTCGAGGTAGACGCGCTTCCACTGCGGCGGCGTTATCCGCACCTCGTCGCGTTCGACGACTTCGATCGCCGGGCGGGCCAGATCGCCCATGCGGCAGAACCACTGCAGCGAGATCAGCGGCTCGATCCGCTCGCCGGAGCGGTGCGAGAAGGGAACCGAGTGGACGTAGGGCTCTTCGCCGCTGAGCCGCCCCTCCTCCTGGAGCGCCGCGACCACCGCCTGCTGCGCCTCTGCCGTGGTCATCCCGGCGAACTTCCCAGCCTCCTCGGTCATGCGGCCGTCGGGGCCGATCACGCCGATCTCCTCGAGCCCGTGCTTGCGGCCGATCTCGAAGTCGTTGGGGTCATGGCCGGGGGTGATCTTCAGCGCCCCGGTGCCGAACTCGACGTCGACGTGCTCGTCGGCGATGACCGGCAGGCGGCGTCCGACCAGGGGCAGCACCACGTGCCGGCCGACGAGGTCGCGGTAGCGCTCGTCGTCGGGGTTCACGGCGACGGCGGTGTCGGCCAGCATCGTCTCCGGGCGTACGGTGGCAACCGTCAGCACGCGGTCGGAGTCTTCGACCGGGTAGTCGATCGAGTAGAGGACGTCCTCTACCTCGCGGTTCTCGACCTCGAGGTCGGAGATCGCAGAGTGCGAGCCCGGGTCCCAGTTGACCATGTAGTTGTCGCGGTAGATGTAGCCCTTGTCGAAGAGCTGCTTGAAGACCCGGTACACCGCTTTCACGTAGCCCTCGTCGAGGGTGAAGCGCTCGCGCTCGTAGTCGCAGGAGGCGCCGAGCCGCTTGTACTGCTCGACGATCCGCGAGCCGTACTCCGCTTTCCACTCCCAGACCCGCTCGACGAAGGCTTCGCGACCGAGGTCGTGGCGCGATTTCCCTTCTTTCTTCAGCTCTTTCTCGACCACCGCCTGGGTGGCGATCCCGGCGTGGTCGGTGCCGAGGATCCAGAGCGTGTTCCGCCCCCGCATCCGGTTCATCCGCACCAGCGCGTCCTGCATCGACCCGTTCAGCGCATGCCCCATGTGGAGCGCCCCGGTCACGTTCGGCGGCGGGATCGCGACCGAGAAATTCTCCTCCGGCGTCCCTTCCGCCGGCGGGTGGAAGTAGCCCCCCTCGATCCACTCGGCGAAGATCCGCCCCTCGACCTCCGAGGGGTCGTACCGCGTGGTTTCCTCCAGTTTCTTCCGCTGCGCCGCGTCCACGCGGCGAGTCTAGATAGCTAAGCCGATTCTTCGCTGAGCCCTTGGTCGGCGGGCCCGATGTCCTGCTGGACGGCCTCGGTGACCAGGGTCGGGCGGCGGCCCTCGGTGATCGTCTCCTTGGTGACGACGCACTTGGTGACGTCGCGGCGCGAGGGCAGTTCGAACTGGACGTCGAGCAGGGTCTCCTCGAGGATCGAGCGCAGGCCGCGGGCGCCGGTCTCGCGCTCCAGGGCTTTATTGGCGATCGCCTCGAGGCTGTCCTCGGAGAAGACCAGCTCAATGTCGTCGAACTCGAAGAAGCGCTGGAACTGGCGGGTGAGGGCGTGCCGGGGCTCGGTCAGGATCGTGCAGAGGTCGTCGCGGCTGAGCTGGTGGATCGCGGTGATCACCGGCAGGCGGCCGATGAACTCGGGGATCAGGCCGTACTCGACCAGGTCCTCGGGCAGCACCTGCTCGAACCACTCGCCGGCGTCCTTCTTCTCGCGCGAGGAGATTTCGGCGCCGAAGCCGATCCCACGGTCGCCGACCCGTCGCTCGATCACCTTGTCGAGCTCGGCGAAGGAGCCGCCGCAGACGAAGAGGATGTTGGTGGTGTCGATCGTCAGGAACTCCTGGTGGGGGTGCTTGCGCCCGCCCTGCGGCGGCACCGAGGCGGTGGTCCCCTCGAGGATCTTCAGCAGCGCCTGCTGGACGCCTTCGCCGGAGACGTCACGGGTGATCGACGGGTTGTCGGCTTTGCGCGCGATCTTGTCGATCTCGTCGATGTAGATGATCCCCGTTTCCGCCTTCTTGACGTCGAAGTCGGCAGCCTGGATCAGCTTCAGGAGGATGTTCTCGACGTCCTCGCCGACGTAGCCGGCCTCGGTCAGCGCGGTCGCGTCGGCGATCGCGAAGGGGACGTTGAGGATCCGGGCCAGGGTCTGGGCCAGCAGCGTCTTGCCGCAGCCGGTCGGGCCCAACATCATGATGTTCGACTTCTGAAGCTCGACGTCGGTCTCGTCGGACTGGGCGATCTGGACCCGCTTGTAGTGGTTGTAGACCGCGACCGAGAGGGAGCGCTTGGCCGCATCCTGGCCGACCACGTACTCCTGCAGCACGTCGTGGATTTCCCGCGGTTTCGGCAGGTTCTCCAGCTCGAAGGCCGGCGGCGCCGTCAGCTCCTCGTCGATGATCTCGTTGCAGAGGTCGATGCACTCGTCGCAGATGTAGACGCCGGGGCCGGCGATCAGCTTTTTGACCTGGCGCTGCGACTTGCCGCAGAAGCTGCAGAGGAGCTGCTCATTCGAGTCTGAAGGACGTGCCAGCGGAATCCCCTCCTAAAATCGGGACGAAATCTCTTGCCTCCGGCGGCTCCCAACAGCTTAGACGGGGACCTGCACCGGTTCGTGAGACCGTTTACGGCATCGGCTCGGCTGTCCCTTCACATGAGCGCAGCCTTGCGTGGCGCTACCGTGGGCGAGTGGCCGCTGGGATCGAGATCGCGCCGATCGCCGACGAGGAGTTCGAGGAGCTGCTGCCGCTGATCGCCGCCTACCAGCGCTTCTACGAGGTGGAGGAGATCGACGAGCAGCGCAACCGCGCCTTCTTCCACCGCTTCCTCGCCCCGAGCGAAGACGGGCTCCTACTCGGCGCCCGCCGCGACGGTCGCCTCGTCGGCTATGCCTGTCTCTACTGGCACTTCAGCTCGTTGGAGGCGGTCGAGTCGGTGCTGATGAACGACCTCTACGTGACGGAGGACGCGCGGGGCGAGGGTGTCGGCCGCGCCCTGATCGAGGCGACCGCCGAAGTCGCCCGCGAGCGCGGCGCCCCCTTCGTCGAGTGGGCGACCGCCCCCGACAACGCGACCGCCCAGCGCCTCTACGACTCCACCGGCGCCGAGCGTTCGCCGTGGGTCAGCTACGAACTGCGGGTCTGAGCGCGCCGCGCGATCAGGCTGACCGTAGGTGAGGTGGTGGCGGCGGTAGCCGATCCACCAGCCTGAGAACCGCCTCCAGCAGCGCCCGCCGCTCGTCCCGCTGATCCTTCATCTCGGCCATGATCTCCTGAGTCCGCGCCCTTGCTTCAGCGATCATCTCGTCGGTCCGGCGGATTTGATCCTGGAGCGCCTTCTCCTGGCGTTCGCTCGCCCGCTCCCAGCGTTCGTGCGCCTTCTCCCAGCGTTCACTCGCCTTCTCCTGGCGTTCGCTCGCCTCGCGCATCCAGTCGCCTGCCTCGCGCATCCAGTCGCCTTCGGCCTCTCGCCGCGCCTCGATCTCCTCCAGCTTCGCGGTGGCAGCTTCCTGCCGGGCGCGGGCTTCCTGCTGCAGCGCCGCTGCCCGCTCGGTGCGCGCGGCTGCTTCGGCTACGGCTTCAGACAATTCCTTCCGGTTCACAAGAGGGATTGTGCCAGGCGGAAACGCATATGTGGCGCGCAGAATGGAGAAATTCTGCAACCCGTTAGCGTCAATTGCGTGACTTTGACCTTGGACCCGATCGGCCGGGACGACCCAGAGGTGCGGAGGCTCTACGCGGACTTCGTCCGCGAGGCTGACGGGCCACTCGTCTACGACCGCGAGGAGGCCGGCATCGACCTCGACGAGGAGGTCGCGAAGGGGCCGCCGACGGACCTGACGCCGCCCGGCGGCATGCTGCTGCTGGGGCGGGTCGACGGCGAGGCCGCCGGGCTCGGCGGCGTCCGCTACCTCGACACCGAGATCGCCGAGGTGAAGAGCATGTACGTCGCCCCGGCCTTCCGCGGCACCGGCCTCGGCCGCCAGATCCTCGCCCGCCTCGACGAGATCGCCATCGAGCACGGCTGCCGCGCCGTCCGCCTCGACACCTCCGACTACCTCACCCCCGCCGTCGGCCTCTACCGCTCCGCGGGCTACCGCGAGGTCCCCGCCTACAACGAGAACCCGAAAGCCGACCTCTGGTTCGAACGGACGCTGCCGCAGGACGATCAGCTGTAGCGGTCCCAGCGCCGCGGTTCGGGTTCGGGGTTGACGGCGACGCCGTGGACGTGGATCTCGAAGTGCAGGTGACAGCCGAGGCCGCGGGCGTTGCCGGTTTCGCCCACCGAGCCGACCCGCTCGCCCTCCCACACCCGCTCGCCCCGATGGACCAGGGCCGGGTGCGGCATGTGGGCGTAGAAGTAGCTGCGCTCCTCGCCTTCGCCATGGAGCAGCAGGTAGTTGCCGTAGAGGACCGGGTCGTAGCCGCTGCGCAGCACTCGCCCGTTTCGCACCGCCACCAGCGGCGTCCCGCAGGCGGCGGTGATGTCGAACCCTTCGTGGATGCGCCCGCCGCTGCGCGGCGCGTGGTACATCCCGACCGCCCCCCGCACCCCGTGTGGGCCCTGCACCGGGAAGACATGGCCGTAGTAGGGAACGCCGCCGTCGCGGCTCGAGATCTGCGCTGAGGCGGGAGCGGCGGCGAGGGCCACCAGAGCGACGACTAAGGCGGCGGCGCGCCTCAGTGGTGCTCGATCACGCGGTCGACGATGTTGTACTCCTTCGCCTCCTCCGCGCTCATGAAGTAGTCGCGTTCGGTGTCTTTCGTGACCTTCTCGAAAGACTGTCCGGTGTGCTGGGCGATGATCTCGTCGAGGCGGCGGCGGACTTCGATGATCTCTTTGGCGTGGATCTCGATGTCGGTCGCCTGGCCCTGGAAGCCGGCCGAGACCTGGTGGATCAGGATCTTCGAGTTCGGCAGCGCCATCCGCTTGCCGGCGGCGCCGCCGCTGAGCAGCAGCGCACCCATGCTCATCGCCACCCCGACGCAGATCGTCTGCACGTCGGGTTTTATGAACTGCATCGTGTCGTAGATCGCCAGCCCGGCATAAACCGAACCGCCCGGCGAGTTGACGTAGAGGCTGACGTCCTTGTCCGGGTCCTCCGACTCCAGGTGCAGCAACTGCGCCACGATCAGGTTGGCGATGTCGTCGGTGACGGGCGTGCCGAGAAAGATGATCCTCTCGCCCAGCAGGCGCGAGTAGATGTCAAACGCACGCTCCCCGCGCGACGTCTGCTCGACCACCATCGGGACCAAAGGACTCATCGTTTCGGGACTCTATAGAAGGTGATGGAGGGGTCCGGTCGTCCTCCGCGGGAATTGAGTCGCGCCCCTTCGGGGCATGCTCCCCCGAGATGCTGTCCTCCTATGGAGGACAAGAGACAGATTGCATTTCGCCGCTTCGCGAACATTCCCGCGGAGGCCGACCGGACCCTCACGACACGCACTTTCGGGACGGACCAGGGTCAAGCAGCTCTTTTAAAAGCAGCTGCCGGCCCTTGGTCGTCTATCTGAGTTCGATTGCTGGAGGGGTGGGTGTCCCTCTCGCGCCCGGCGTCCTGTTCCTCGCACAGACCGCTCGGCGAGAGAAGGCTGACTTAGAGGCGAGGAACCCAGGAAGCGAGAGGGACACCCACCCCTCCCCACCAAATAGCTACTCGCTGCCCGGAGTCCAGAGCTCGCCGGCTTTGCCCTGCCCCTGCTCGGGCGCCAGGATTTTCTCCCGCGCCTCGGCCTGCTCCTTGCGGGCGTCGGCTTCCTCTTTGGGGATCGGTTTCGCCGCATCGGCGACCAGCTCGATCGCTTTGCGGGCGCGGATGTCTTCGCGGACCATCGAGTCGCGGCCGCTCTGGCGCAGTCGCTCCAACAGTTTCTCCGGGGTCGTCCGTTCGTGTTCGGCGCTGTGCTCGAGCGCCTCGACCATCTCCTCCTCGGAGGCCTCGATCCCCTCCGCCTCGGCGATCGCCGTGACCACGGCCTCGCGCTTCAGCTCTTTTTCCGCGTCGGGCTTCGTCTCCTCGATCAGCTCCTCGCGGGTTTTGCCCTGCATCTGCAGGAAGGCGTTCGGGTCCATGCCCCGACCGGCGAGCTGCCGTTCCATCCGCTCCCAGCGTTCGGTCGCCCGCGCGGTCGCCAGCTCGGCGGGGACGTCGACCGTCGCTTCTTCGACCGCGGCGTCGATCGCCTCGATCCGGAAATCTTCTTCGGCCCGACTGCCCAGCGCCACGCCAACTTTCTCGCGGATGTCGGCCCGCAGTTCCGCCAGCGTGTCGAACTCGGAAGCGTCGGAGGCGAAGTCGTCATCCAGCTCCGGCAGGACTTTCTCCCGCACCTCTTTGACCTTGACTTTGAAGAGGGCGTCTTTGCCGGCCAGGTGCTCGGCCTGGTAATCGGCCGGGAAGGTGACCTTTACCTCGCGGTCCTCCCCTGCGCTCGCCCCCACCAGCTGCTCCTCGAAGCCCTCGATCAGCTGACCCGAGCCGAGCCCCAGCAGGTAGTCCTCGGCGGCGCCTCCCTGGAAGGGGGTTCCGTCGGCGAAGCCCTCGAAGTCGATCAGCAGCGAGTCGCCCTCGGCGCCGGCGCGGTCGACCTGCTCCAGGCGCGCGAAGCCCTCGCGAATCCGCTCGACCTCGGTGTCGACGATTTCGTCGGGGACCTCTTTCTCCTCTTTGCCGACCTCGAGCCCTTTGTAGGTGCCGAGCTCGGCCGCCGGCCGCACGCCGACGGTGAACTTGAACTCGAGCGATTCCCCCTCGTCGTCGGGGGTTGAGACCATCTCGATGTCCGGATCGCCGATCGGGCTCACATTCGAGTCGAACAGCGCCAGTTCGTACCACTCCGGCAGCGCCTCGCGGATCGCCTCCTGCAGGACGGTGGTGAAGCCGACCCGCTGGATCACCAACGAGGTCGGCGCTTTACCGGCGCGGAAACCGGGCAAACGCATCTCTTTTGCCAGGGCGCGGGCGGCGCGGGAGGTGGCCTTCTCCACGTCGGCGGCGGGAACCTCGACCTGGACTTCGGCGCGGGAATTGGGCAGCTCTTTGACGGTGGTCTTCATCGGACGCGTGACCCTAGAGGATCACCTTTTCCGGCGCGCCGGCATCGTCCGCAGGGCGACGGAGAAATCGATCGCGAAGGAGAGGCCCCGCCCGACCGGTCCCGTCACGAACCAGGCACGGGTTCTATCGAGCGATGACATGGGGCTCCTGCGCGCTTTCGAGGATCTGCTTCTCCAGCCGTTTCCCCTGACCGGCGGCGACCGCGCGCTGTGCCCGCGTCTCGTCGAGCTCGACCCCCCGCTCGAATGCCAGGTCGAGCAGCCGCTGCTTCTCGATCCCCTCGCGCGACCACTCGAAGAAGAACCAGGCGAGCAGGCCGAGGCCGAGGAAGGTCCCCTCGACCATCATCACCACCCCGGCGGTGCTCTGGTCGGCAAGCGGCGAGATGTGCCAGTAGCGCTCTCCCGACGCGTAGACCGGGTAGAGCACCGAGCCCGACCACATCAGGACGTTGCCGAGGATCGCCCCGGCGAAGCGCACGACGATCACGTAGCCCACCTTCCAGGGCGCCGTGAACCACTGCGGCTTCGGCAGCGGCCCGAAGACCGGCATCCACATCAGGCAGCCGAAGAAGACGAAGCTGACGTGCTCCAGGGCATGGACCGGCGCCCCGCCGTAGGCGGCGTCGTAGAGCGCGGGGACGTGCCAGAAGTAGAAGTTGAGCGCCCAGAGCGGCAGGGCGACGAGCGGGTGGGCGAGGATCCGCAGCCGGTCGAAGAAGCGGATCGCGAGGATCGGCTGCAGCAGCGGCCCCGTCAGCCCCAGCACCAGCAGCAGGGTCGCGACGTCGCCGAGCAGGAGGTGCTCGACCATGTGGGCGATCACCAGCTCCTCCCCGATGTGGGCGATCGGCGAGACGAGGGCGACGACGATCGTCAGCAGCCCGGCGGCGAAGCAGACCTGCCGCCAGAGCGGCACCGGGCGGCCCCGGTCGGTGAGCGTCGAGGCGCGCTTCGCGTACAGCACAGCGGCCAGCAGCAGTGGCACCAGCTCCAGCGGGGCGAAGACGCCGGCCACGTGGGCGAACGGCACGATCATCGATTTCAGCGTAGCCGCGCTGCTAGCTTGGCAGCGTCCGTGAGCTCCCTCGACGACCAGTTTCCCCCGATCGGGAGCTACGGCTTCCTCTCCGACTGCCACACCGCCGCGCTCGTCTCCTTCAGCGGCAACGTCGAGTGGCTCTGCACTCCGCGCTTCGACGCGCCCAGCACCTTCGCCGCCCTGCTCGACCGCGGCGCCGGTCACATGTGGCTGCGCCCGAAAGGGGTGATCGTCCCGATCAGCCGCCGTTACTCACCGGGGACGCTGGTGATCGAGACGACCTGGGTCACCGACACCGGCTGGGTCGTGGTCAAGGACGCGCTGACGATCGCCGACTGGGCTTCCGCCGGCGGCGACGAGTCGCAGAAACGCGGCCGCCCTGAGACCGCCCACGAGAACGACCGCTCGCTGCTGCGGACGATGACCTGCATCGACGGCGAGGTCGAGATGGAGATGGAGTGCCTGCCGCGCTTCAGCTATGGCGTCGAGGGGGCGCGCTGGAGCGGCGGCGAGCTCGGCGAAGCGGTGGCCGCCGCCGAGGACGGGACCGAGCTGCTGCTGACCAGCGACATGCACCTGGAGATCGCCGACGGATCCGCCCGCGGCAAGGTCACCCTGCGCGAAGACGAGACCGCCTTCTGCGCCCTCACCTGGAGCGACGGCGATCTCGGCGGGCCGCGCAGCGCCCCCGAGGCGCTGGAGCGGATCGACTCGACCGAAGAGTTCTGGCGCGAATGGCTGCGCGACGGCAACTTCCCCGACCACCCCTGGCGCATCCACCTGCAGCGCTCGGCCCTCGTCCTCAAGGGCCTCACCTACACCCCCACCGGCGCGATCGTCGCCGCCCCGACCACCTCGCTGCCGGAGACCCCAGGCGGCGAACGCAACTGGGACTACCGCTTCTGCTGGATCCGTGACTCGACCTTCACCCTCTGGGCCCTGCATACGCTCGGCTTCGACCACGAGGCACGCGACTTCATGCGCTTCATCGTCGACGTCTGCAGGGACCGGCCGGACCTGCAGATCATGTACGGGATCGGCCATGAGCGCGAGCTGACCGAGAAGACCCTCGACCACCTCTCCGGCTACGGCGGCGCGAAGCCTGTGCGGACCGGCAACGGCGCCTACGACCAGCGGCAGAACGACGTCTGGGGCTCGCTGCTCGACTCCATATACGTCCACGAAAAAGCCCTGCGGGGCACGGGCACGAAAGCCGACCGCGAGTTGATCCGCTACCAGGTGGAAGCCGCGATCGAGGCTTGGCCGCATCCCGACCAGGGAATTTGGGAGTCGCGTGGGGAGCCCCAGCACTACGTCTCCTCGAAGCTGATGATCTGGGTCGCGGTCGATCGCGGTGCGCGGTTGGCGCGGAGCTTCGGGGTCGAGGAGCTGGCCGACCAATGGCAGGCGACGGCAGATGAGTTCAAAGCCGAGATCCTCGAGCGCGGGGTCCGCGACGGGGTCTTCCGCCAGCACTACGACACCGACGCGCTCGACGCCTCGCTGCTGCTGATCCCCCTTTTCCGCTTCCTGCCGCCGGACGACCCGCGGGTGCGCGACACCGTCAACGCGATCGCCGCAGACCTGACCGAGCACGGCCTCGTCCTCCGCTACAAGGTGGACGAAACCGACGACGGCCTGCAGGGCAAGGAGGGCACCTTCCTGATCTGCTCGTTCTGGCTGGTCTCCGCCCTCTCCGAGATCGGCGAGCGGCGGCGGGCGCGGGAGCTCTGCGAGCGCCTGCTCGAGGCGGCCGGATGGCTCGACCTCTTCGCGGAGGAGCTGGAGGCGGATTCTGGGCGCCACCTCGGCAACTTCCCGCAGGCATTCACCCATCTGGCGCTGATCAATGCGGTCTCCCACGTGATCGCCGACGAGAAGCGCGAGGACGGCCACTACACCGCCGTCTTCACCGAGATGGGCGGCGTCCGCGAGGACGCCTGAAGCCCAGCGGCCGCAGGATCTCTCGCAGACAGAAGCACGCGCAGACAACACGTCTCCGGCGATCCCTATAGTCGAGCCGGCCATGGGATCGCTCGGCCGACCAGACGACAACGACCTGCTGATCGCCCTCCGCCATCCGCTGCGGCGACGCATTCTGCGCGAGCTGGCGGACGGCGAGGCGCGCAGCCCGCGCGAGCTGGCAGCGACGCTGCGGCATCCGCTCGGCAACGTCAGCTACCACGTCCGGGTGCTGGCCGAACGCGGTGCAACCATCTTGGTCGGCACGAAGCCGTCCCGCGGCTCGGTCGAGCACTTCTACCGCAGCGCGGTGGAGGCGCCCTGGGCGCGGGAGATCCTTGGGCTAGGGGAAAGAAACGGCGGCGCGGCCGGGGAGATCTCCAGGGGCGCCGCGACTTGAGGCAAGGGAGGGACGATGAACCAGAGAGAAGAGAACAGAACGACCTGGGCGGAAGACGAGAGCGTGAAGTCGGCGGTGCTGTGGCAGTTGCTGGACCTGCACCCGACCCGACTGACGCTCGAGGAGCTGCTGCGTGAAGTGAGCGGCGGCCGCGGCGGCTTCGCCGAGCAGGATGGGATCGAACGGGCGGTCCGCGATCTGGCCGCCGTCGGCCTGCTCCACCAGGGGGAGGAATTCGTCGCCCCGACGCGGGCGGCGCTGCGGTTTAACGAGTTGCTGGACCGGTAACAACAGGTAGGAGGCGAAAGCAACCGGGACGGCGATCGCGGCGACGATTTGAGGCGACTTCCAAGGCTTCATCCCTGGATGTCTCTCTAGCGCCCCGATCGCCGTCTCCAGTCGGGCAGCTCAGCTGCCCTTGATGGTGAAAGACGGAATGACCCGCGTGGTTGCCATCTGCATGATCCACCTCCCTTTTCTTCCCTGATTTCCCCCGCCGCCTTTCCCGGGCGGCGTGCCGCTTTAAAGCGGCTGAGCAATTAATACTCTAATTGATTCCAGCAATCAAGGGAAGACCAGCAAACCTCGTCAATATTCGGAAAACGCGGGACCGTTGTGAAAATCCTGATTGACAAGATGTAAAGTCTTGTTATCGGCCAATAACCCCCGGACCCGACCCATTAAGGACAGAGGCCTTGCCGAAGACGAAAAACAAGAAAGAGGGCGTCGAACAGATCGTCGCGAAAGCGTTCGCCCACCCGCTGCGCGTTCAGATCCTGATCATCCTGAACGAGAAAGTTGCGAGCCCGAACATGCTCGCCCAACAGCTGGATCAGAGCCTCAACCTCGTCGCCTACCACGTACGCGTGCTGGAGAAATACGACTGCATCGAGCTCGTCGACACCAAGCAGCGCCGTGGCGCCACCGAGCACTTCTACCGCGCTACCCGCCGTCAATTCCTCAGCGATGACCAGTGGGAGCACATGCCCGCCGGGCTTCGACCAGGGATCGCCGGAGCAGTTCTCAAGTCCGCCTTCGAAGACCTCGAGGCCGCCTCCAAAGCCGGCACCCTCGACGAAATCGACGACATGCACATCAGCCGGACCCCGATGGTCCTCGACCAGCAGGGCTGGTCCGACGTCTCCGACCTGCTCGACGGAGCCCTCGACCGCCTGATCGAGATCCAGGCCGAAGCCTCCAAGCGAAGCGCCGCGGCCGGCGAGGCCGGAACCCTCGCCAAGGTGCATCTGATGCACTTCAAATCGCCCACCCCGGACGAACTGAAGAAGACCGAAGCGGCTGCGGCGAGCGAAGCGAAGCCCGCCGCCTCTTAAGCAGCTCTGAAGCAACCTCAGCACCGCCCCTGCCGCCGGGGCGGTGCTGAGTCGTGCCCCTGCGCGGCGGTTCTCCCTGTCGGCGCAAAAGGATTGGTTCCTCTTCCTTCAGGGAATGAAAGTGGGTGTCGTGACCACCCGCAGGAGGAGAGAGGAGCCACGATGAGCAACGGGAACGCTCAGACCGACACGATCGAGACCCGGGTCCCGGCGCGATTGGACAGGCTGCCTTGGTCGCGCTTCCACTGGCTGGTGATCATCGGCCTGGGAACGGTCTGGATCCTCGACGGCCTCGAGGTGACGATCGTCGGCAGCATCGGCGACCGCCTGACCGAACCAGGCAGCGGAATTACCCTCGATGCCAGCCAAATCGGTACCGCCGCGGCCTTTTATGTCGGCGGTGCCTGCCTCGGCGCCCTCTTCTTCGGCCAGCTGACCGACCGGCTCGGGCGCAAGAAGCTCTTCCTCGTCACCCTCGGGTTGTACATCGTGGCCACTATCGCCACCGCCTTCTCCTGGACCGCCTGGTACTTCTACGCGGCCCGCTTCTTCACCGGCGCCGGCATCGGGGGCGAGTACGCGGCGATCAACTCGGCGATCGACGAGCTGATCCCCGCCCGGGTCCGCGGCAGGGTCGACCTGATCATCAACGGCAGTTACTGGGTCGGCGCCGCGGCCGGTGCCTTCGCCGCGGTCGCGCTGCTCGACACCACCCTCTTCGCCACCGACGTCGGCTGGCGCCTCGCCTTCGCCCTCGGTGCCCTGCTGGCATTCGGGATCCTCATCGTCCGCCGCCACGTGCCGGAGAGCCCGCGCTGGCTCTTCATCCACGGACGCGAGAAGGAGGCGGAGGAGATCGTCGGCAACATCGAGCACGACGTGGAGGAGGAGACCGGGCAGAAGCTCTCCGAGCCCGACCGCTCGCTCGTCGTCCACCAGCGCGAGCGGATCCCGTTCCGCGAGATCGCCCGCACGGCGTTCCAGAAATACCCGCGGCGGACGATCCTCGGCCTCTCGCTGTTCGTCGGCCAGGCCTTCCTCTACAACGCCGTCACCTTCGACCTCGGCACCCTGCTGGGCGAATTCTTCGAAGTCGACTCGGGGACGATCCCGATCTACATCGCGATCTTCGCCGCCTCGAACTTCATGGGCCCGCTGCTGCTCGGCCGCTTCTTCGACACCATCGGGCGCAAGCCGATGGTCACCGGGACCTACCTGATCTCGGCCGCGCTGACCGCGATCCTCGGCGTCATGCTGCTGGGCGGGGGCCTCACCACCTGGTCGTTCATGGCCTTCATCATCGCGATCTTCTTCTTCGCCTCGGCCGGCGCCAGCTCCGCCTACCTGACCGTGAGCGAGATCTTCCCGATGGAGACGCGGGCGCTGTCGATCGCCTTCTTCTACGCGGTCGGGACCGCCGCCGGCGGCATCGTCGGCCCGATCCTCTTCGGCCACCTGATTGCCAGCGGCAGCCAGGACCAGGTCGCGATCGGGTTCTTCATCGGCGCCGTCGTGATGTCAATCGGCGGTATCGCCGAGCTCCTCTTCGGCGTCCGAGCCGAGCAGAAACAGCTCGAGGACGTGGCCGAGCCGCTGACCGCGGAGGGTGTCGAGGGCACCGAGGACGGCCGCCCCGGAGCAGCGAAGCCGCAGCCCGCATCGCGCCCCACCGCCGGTCGTCGGGCACCCGGTCGCTGGCGGCCGGGACCGGGGCCGCTTTCCTCGGCCCGGGCGATGGGCGTGTCGGGACCGCACCCCCCGGTCCCGCTCGACAGCGAGGTCGCGATCATCGAGAACGCCCTGCGCGAGCAGGGCAGCGCCAACCGCCAGGAGCTGGCGCGCCGCGTCGGCGGTCGCTACTGGGGCCCCGGCCGCTTCCGCGAGGCGCTGCGCGAGGCCGTCTCCCAGGGCCGGGCGAAACGCCTCCCGGGCGGCGAGTTCGCCCCGGCCGAAAGCCCTCGCTCACAGGCGGAGACGTCCGCTGGAAGTTGAACTGGAGCCCGCGCTGTCATGCCGCTATCGTTGCCACGACGGTGAAATGCCGTCGCGCTGCACGGCCTCGGACTGACGCTCACAGGGCAGCGACGTTTGCTTAAGTAACGCCGCCTGATCGATCAGTGCTGTGAACAGCGAAGACACCCGCAAAGACCAGTCGTCCCCCGGCCCCGGCGAGGGCCTGGCCAGCGAGCGTGAGCTCTGGGCGCGGTTCGTCAAAGACCGCGACCCGGCGATTCGCGAAGAGCTCGTCCGCCGCTACCTGCCGTTCGCGAAAAACCTGGCGCTCCGCTACCGCGGCGCCAGCGAGTCCTTCGACGACCTCCTCCAGGTCGCGAGCCTCGGCCTGGTCAACGCGATCGACCGCTTCGACCCCGAGCGCGGCGCTCCCTTCACCGCCTTCGCCTCGCCGACGATCCTCGGCGAGCTGAAGCGGCACTTCCGCGACCGTGTCTGGACGGTGCGCGTTCCGCGCGGGCTGCACGACCGCATGGCCGAGGTCGAGAAGGCGATCTCCGAGCTGACGGTCCAACTGCAGCGCTCTCCCTCGGTGCCAGAGATCGCCGAGAAGCTCGAAGTCGACCCCACCGACGTGCTCGAGGTTCTCGAGGCCAACCACAACCGCCGCCCGCTCTCGCTCGACCGGCCGGTCGGCGGCGAGGACTCCGAAGAATCGCCCGCTTCGGAGTGGGTCGGCGACGAGGACTCGGGCTATGAGCTGGTCGAGGACAAGCTGGCGCTCGAGGGCGCTCTCCCCCATCTCGACGAGCGCGAGCGGCTCGTCCTCCAGCTTCGCTTCGTCGAGGACCTGACCCAGTCGCAGATCGCCGAACGGATCGGCCACTCGCAGATGCACGTCAGCCGGATCCTCCGGCGCACGCTGGAGCGGATCCGGGCCGAGGTGGCCGAGCAGAGCGCCGCCGCCGACGGCGACTAGCGCTTCGAGAGCGAGGAGATCCCGACGACGAGGTACTCGCCTTCGTCGCCCTCCTCGATCCGCAGCTCGTCGGTCAGCGCCTCCAGCGAGCCGCCCACCTCCGGCAGCTCGAAGCTGGCGCGCAGGCGCTCGGCGCCGCCGTTGGTCATCGGCCCCACCTTGAGCTCGATCCCCGCGGGGAGCTCGGCGATGCTGAGCGAGACGTGCCCGTCGCTGAAGCCCTGGGGTGCACGGGCGGAGATCGCGTCGCTGAGCAGCATCGTGTCGGAGAGGCGGTCGACGCTGATGTCCTGGCGGGCGGCAAGAGCGGAGAGGGCGCGGCTCAGCACCGGGCCGACGATCTCCGGCGGGCCGACCCTGATCCGGGTCTCGTCGTCGGCGGCGACAGCGAAGGTGGAGCCGGCCTTGGTTCCGTTTTCCCGCGCCGACAGCGGCACGTGCATGCGGATCTCGGTGCCCCTGTCGGCCCCGCCCTTGATTTCGAAGCTGCTCGAGAGGGCGGCGATCAGCGTCAGCCCGATTCGCAGGCTGGGCCGTTCGACGTCGGGCCGAGGGCGGATGCCGGACCCGTGGTCGCGGATCACGACCGTGAGGCCGTCGCCGTCGCTCTCGGCCTCGACCTCGAGTGGGCCGGGCTCCATGCCTGCGTAGGCGTGGACGACGACGTTCATGCATGCCTCGGTGACGATCGTCTTCAGGTCGGCCAGGGAGACCTCGTCCATCCCCAGTCGTTCCGCCAGGCCGGCGAGGGCGTGCCGTACGACAGCGACGTTCTCGGCCCGGGCCGAAAGGGACATTTGAAGCCCCGAGCGATCGTTGGTTGAGGTATTCAAAGTCGCAGCCTGCCCCCAGCAGCCTCGAGGCTCATCATCAGAGTTGCGAGCATAACCTGCTGCCTCGCGTCAAGTGCTGCTTACCCTGCCAGAGGGGGGCAAAACAGGATGCAAGCGCTTTGCCGTCCTGCGGTAGCATCGAGCGCGTGACTCCAGCACCTTTCGAGGTAAGGGTCGGGGATCTTGAGCAAGGCGTCCGCACGATCTCCGTGCGCGGCGAGCTCGACCTCAGCACGGCCCCGGAATTGGAGGGCCCGCTCGACCGGGCCCTCGAGAGCGACGAGGGCTCGGTTCTCATCGATCTCTCCCAGTGCGAGTTCATCGACTCGACCGGGATCGCCTTGATCGTTCGCGCCTGGCAGCGCCTCAACAGCGGCGAAAACGGCCGCGCCCTTGTCCTCTGCAGTCAGAACGACCAGGTCCGCCGCGTGCTGGAAATCACCGGCCTTGAGCTCTCGATCCCGGTCCACACCACCCGGGACGAGGCCCTGGCTGCGATCGTCGGCTGAATAGGAGCCATCGCGCCGGGGTAGCCGGGTGTGGTGTCCCCGCAGCCTCGCCGTCCTCGGCTCCCCCGGGAGCTGTTCGAGACCCGCAGCCATGCCTGGCAGGCCCTCGGCCTGGGCGACGAGCTGGCGCCGCGATTCTCGAAACGGCAGTTCGGCGGGCTGCTGGTGGCGCTGCTGCTGATCGCCGGGACGCTCTTCGTCTACTACAACCGCAAGTCGATCGCGCCGGGCTATGGGCAGTGGGTGCGGGCCGGGACGGTGGTGGTCCTGATCGTCGTCGGCTCGGCGGCGACGCACTGGCTGGCGCGCGGCCTCTCCCCCCGCCTCTACCGGCGGCTCGACCCCGCCACCGCGGGGACCACCGGCTTCGTGATCCGCCTGCTGGCGATGACCGCGGTCGTGGTCCTGGCGTTGCGGATCGCCGGCGTCACCGCCAGCACCCTCGCCGTCGGCGGCGCCTTCACCGCGGTATTGCTCGGTCTCGCCGCGCAGCAGGCTCTGGGCGGAATCTTCGCCGGCATCGTCCTGCAGAGCACCCGCCCCTTCCGGGTCGGCGAACGGGTGCGGCTGGTCGGCGGCGCTCTCGCCGGCTCGCTCGAGGGCACCGTCTCCTCGCTCGGCCTCTTCTACACCACGCTGAGCCAGGGAGCCGACCGGCTGATGGTTCCCAACAACGTCCTCCTCAGCCTCGTCGTCGTGCCGCTGCGCGAGCCCGACAAGGTCGACGTGCGGGTCCGCTTCCCGGCCGATACGAGCCCGAAGCAGGTCGAGGAACGGCTGCTGCAGGCGATCACCGTCCCCACCCGCTACAAGCCGAGCGTCTCGCTGGAGGAATTCGACGCCGACGGCGTCGTCTTCCGCGTCAACGCGACCCCGCTGCGCCCCGAAGACGGCTCGCAGCTGGCCGAGGAGGTACTGGAAGCGCTGCGCCGCTCCGAACCGGCCGAAGCCCGCCCTTAAGTCACAGAAATTTCACGAAGACGAGCGGCAATTTTTTGTTTCAGCGCGCTTCCTGTTGCAGCTAAAACATTACGCTATGCTCATGGCGGTGATGCTGCCGAGAGAGCGCTGGACCGACGAACGTCTCGACGAACTCAACAAGAAGGTCGACGATGGCTTCGCACGCATCGACAAAGATCTTCGCGAAATTCGCGCCGACCTAAACCGCGAGGTCGGTGGTCTGCGCAACGAAATGAATGCTCGCTTCGACACGATCAATACGCGCCTTGACGCTCAGAACCGAAACCTGATCGTTGCCGTGGTAACGATCGTCGCCGCCTTGATCGGCGTCAACGCGTTTTAGTCGGCGAAGATCAGGATCGCGGTGTTGATCGCGATCGCCAGCGGCGTGCCGACCAGGGCGAGGGTGCGGAAGAACTTGGCGAAGCCGCCGCGGTAGCGGATGCTCTCGAAGATAGTCAGGCCGACGACGTGGGCGAGGTTGGCGAGGGCGACGCCGATCGCAATCAGGATCGCCACCGCGGCCCAGCCGGTCTTGGTGCTGCTGTCGGCGGCCACCGCCGCGGCGAGGATCGCGACGACGATCGTGCCGACGATGCCGGCGACCATCCCGGCGAGGTCGGATCGGGTCATGCCCGGCACGTAGTTGCCGCCGCCCACTTCCCTGTCGGCGAGCGGGTTGATCGTCCCCTGCCCCGTCTCCTCGACCCCGACCACGTGGTCTGGTTGACCGTCGGCGCTCTCGAGGAAAACCATCCGCAGCGGCGGCTCGATTTCTTCTTGGGCGCGCTCGATCAGCCCGTTGTCGTACCACTGGGCCTGGGATTCGCAGTGCTCGAAGATCAAGACCTCGTCGGCCGGCGCTTTCAGCAACGCGTCCTGGGCGGCCCGCACCGGGTCCGGATCGCCGACCTCGCCGCTGACCGGCACGTTGCCGCGTTGCAACAGCTGCAGCGATCGCTCCAGCCGCGCTTCGGCTTGCCGCCGCGGCCCGTCGACGTCCCCGAGGGTGTGCTCGAGCGGGCTGGCCTCGATTGCGGGCACGACCACCCGAACGTCCACCCCGTCCCCGTTGGCGTGCGCGCAGATCTGCTCCATCGGCTCCTCACCGTGAAGCTCATCGGTGACGACCGCGATCACTCGGTGGGGCATGGGAACCTCCTACTCGTCTTCGTGGACCTCTTGGTCCGCTTCGCCGTAAACGGCCTCGGTCGGCTCCTCCGGCACTCCCGCCAAGTCCTCGGGGAAGCGGTGCTGGTCACCGTGCTCGGCAATGTCCTCGAGATCCTGCTCGGCCAGCTCGAAGCCCTCGGCCACCCCCTCGCCGCCCTCGATCAGCGGCTGCTCGGCGGGATCGTCGGTATCGGGCGGGACATCGCCGCCGATGTGGCGCGCTTCGGCTTCGGCCGCTTCGGCCTCCTCCTCGGCGATCGGGTCCCGCTCCTCCTCGGGTCGCATCTCAGTGCTCGTCATGCCCGGCGATTACCCCTGCTGCGCAGGCACGAAACGCATCTTCGTTCCTTCCGTTTTCCCTCTCGCCGTGAGCGGGTACTCGCAAGGTGAAAGGAAACGACCCGAAGGAGTGACGATGGGGACCCAAGAGGCAGGCCACATCACCGGTACGAAGGACAAGGACTACAACGTCATCTGGTTCGTCGAGCAGTGCCTCAGCAACGTGCTGCGCCTCGAGACCTACATCGAGGACGCCGATCGCGACGGCGACTCCGACCTTGCGGACTTCTTCCGCCGCGCGCAGGAGACCAGCCGCAAGGGCGCCGAACAGGGCAAGGAGATGCTGCGCTCGCGCCTCTAGCTGAGTGAGGGGCCGGCCGCGCTGCGGCCGGCCATCCAACCGGCGAGGGCGCCGAGAACGCCGCCGAGGCCGAGCAGGGTCACCGCCCGGACCCGATCGCGCTTCAGCTTCGAAGCCGCCCCGTGGGCGCTGTGCTTCGCGGTCGCCTTGACCGCCTTGCGGGCAATGGTGTTCTTGATCGCTGACATGTCAACCCCTCTACCCCGTCAACCCACCCCGTTATGCATCTGAACGTAATCCTCGACGTCGACGGCACCCTCGTCGACACCAACTACCACCATGCGATCGCCTGGCACCGGGCCCTGCACGCGCACGGGCACCCGGTGCAGATGTGGAAGGTCCACCGCCACATCGGCATGGGCGGCGACCAGATCCTCGATGCGCTGATCGGTGAGGAGGCCGCGGCCGCCGACGGCGACGCCATCCGCGAGACCGAGGCCGAGGCCTACGGCGAGCTGATCGGCGAAGTCGAGCCGATGGAGGGCGCGCGGGAGCTGATCGAGAAGCTGCACGAGGAAGGCTCGACCGTGATCCTCGCCAGCTCGGCGAAGCAGGAGGAGGTCGACCACTACCTCGACCTGCTCGAAGCGCGTGAGCTGGTCGACGGCTGGACCACCTCGGCCGACGTCGAGGCGACCAAGCCCGAGCCCGATCTCGTCAACGCGGCACTGGAGAAAGCCGACAACGACGGTCCCTCGGTGATGGTCGGTGACTCGGTCTGGGACGTGGAGGCGGCGAAGCGCGCGGGCCTTCCAACCCTCGCCGTGCTGACCGGCGGCTTCTCGGAGGAAGAGCTGCGCGAGGCGGGTGCCTCGCAGGTGGTCGAATCGATCGCAGAGCTGCGAATCGACCGCCGATCGCTGGACGAGCTGGCGAGGTAGGGCAAAAGGCCTGCTCCCTGGTCCATTATTGGCCCATTTTCCGACCTCTACACCGAAAAATGCCGAATACTGGGGTTGGCTGCGCCGCCCGGATCGGCAAGATTTTGCGCGGATGGACCACGAAATGGGCAGAGCGCTTTCGCATCCGATCCGGCTGGAGATCCTGGAGACCCTGCGGGAACGCGTCGCAAGCCCGGTCGAAATCTCCGAGGAGATCGGCCAGAGCCAGCGGGTGGTCTCCTACCACGCCGGCACCTTGCTCAGGTGCGGCTACCTCGAGCTCGTCCACAGCAGGGGGAGGCGGGGCGGAATCGAGAATTTCTTCGCGATCACACCCCGCTTCGGCGACCGCCGCGACTAGGTTCTCGAAGAAGACCTCGATTCACCCGAACGCGCTTTTTCCTTGTTGACGGCGCGAGCGGCTATCTCCTCGGCTCGGCCCTCGGAGCGGCCCGCTTCCTTCTCACTCTTTTTGATGTGTTTGTACTGGCGGTCGCGTTTGCTGCCTTTTTTCACTCCGCGGGGTGGCATCTAGCTCTCCTTTCTCAGGCGGGGGCTTTGGTGCGCCGGCCTTCGTGCGCGCCCTCGGCGAACTCCTCGACGATCTTGGCGTTGAACGCTTCCAGGTCATCCGGTTTGCGACTGGTGACCAAGCCCTGGTCGACGTGGACTTCCTCGTCGACCCACTCGGCGCCGGCGTTGCGCAGGTCCGTCTCCAGGCTCGGCCACGAGGTCAAGGTGCGCCCCTCGGCGACGCCGGCGTCGATCAGCGTCCAGGGCGCGTGGCAGATCGCACCGACCGGCTTGCCTGTCTCGAAGAAGCTGCGGACGAATTCGAGCGCCTCCGGTTCGGTCCGCAGCTGGTCGGGATTGGCCACCCCTCCAGGCAGGACCAGCGCGTCGTATTCGCCGGCGTTCGCGTCCCCGACGACCCGGTCGACGGGTAAGGCGTCGCCCTTGTCGAGGTGGTTGAAGGCTTGGATCTCACCCGTTTCGGGCGCCAGCAACTCGACTTCGGCCCCTGTATCGACCAGGGTCCGCATCGGCTCCGTCAGCTCGACCTGCTCGACCCCCTCGTTCGCCATCAGGAAGGCGATTTTCTTGTCCTCCAGTCGATCCGACATCGCTACCTCTTTCTCTCGCTTTCTCTCTCAATCCCTGGCTACCCGAGGCGCCGGAGGAGCAAAACGAGGAAAAGCGCCAGCGTTGCCAGCCGAGCTCAAAGGTCAGCGGGACCTGGATCCTCTCTTTTGCCAAGCACCTTGGGCAGGCGGCCCAAGACGCGACCGCCTGCGCTGAATATCCACTTCCACAGTTGTCGCACCGAAACATGCCTACTCCCGTCCGTATAACCCTGTCGAGCACTCGACTACCCTTGGGCCAAGGGGGAAAACTGGGGGTCCGAGTGACAAGGCCTGTCACTCTGGGAGAAATCGTCCGAGAGGTAGGTTTGACCGGGATGCAACAGCCGCAGGAACTGGAGCTGTGGCGCTACTTGAGGAGTCAGCGAGAGCTGGCTGCACGCCTGATCGAGGGCAAGTCCCTGGAGCAGGTGGCGCCCCGGTTCCTCGAAATCGTCGCCAACCTCCTGCGCTGGGAGGCGGGGGCGATCTGGGAAGTGGTCGACGAGACCGAGCCGCTGCAACTGATCTCCGGATGGAGCACCCCCGACCTCGATGCGCGTCCGCTCTGGCGGCGCAGCCGCGAATTGAGCTTCAAGCGGGGAACGGGGTTGCCGGGGGACGCCTGGGAGACCGGGCAGATCGCGCTCGCCCCCAACTACCGCAACTACCCCACCACCGCCCCCCGCTACAGCGTCTCGGCCGAACTGGGCCTTGAGGCGGCGCTGGCGATCCCGATCCCGATCGGCTCTCCCGAGAGCGTCCTGGCGGTCGCCGAGTTCCACACCCTTTCCTTCGAAGCGCAGTCGGAAGAGCTGCTGGCGCTGCTCGCCAGCTTCGCCGACCAGCTCGGCACCTTCATCGCCCGCCGCCGGGCAGAGGCAAGAAGCGCCGAGGCAGAGCGTTTCCGCCAGCACCTGGCCGAGGTCGTGCGTGGGACCCAGGACGCGGTGCTGAGCAAGGACCTCGACGGGATCGTCACCACCTGGAACCCGGCCGCCGCGCGCCTTTACGGTTACACCGCCGAGGAAGCGATCGGCCGCCACGTCTCTTTCCTCGTCCCCCCGGACCACAAAGACGAGGAGAAAGTGATCCTCGACCGGGTGAAGCAGGGGGAACGGCTCGACACCTACGAGACCGAGCGGCTCCGCTCCGACGGCGCCCGCATTTCCGTCTCCCTCACCGTCTCCCCGATCCGCAGCCCGATGCGCGGGCTGATCGGCGTCTCGGTGGTCGCTCGCGACATCACCGCCGAGGTGCGGCGCCGGCGCGCCCAGGAGTTCCTGGTCGCCGCCAGCCGCCTGCTCGACAGCTCGCTGGATCCGGAGGAGACGGCACGGACGATCGTCAGCACCGCGGTGCCCGAGCTGGCGGAGATCTGCCTGATCGACTTCCGCCGCCCGGACGGCTGGTACGGCGAGACCGTCGCCGCCGGCGCCAACCCGGAGATGGCGGCGCGGCTGGAGCGGGTCCGCCGCCAGACGCCGCTCGATCCCTCGGGCGAGCACCCGGTGGCGCAGGTGCTGCGGCTGAAACAGCCGATGATCTGGCGCGACCTGAAGGCGCCGGACGTGGTCGACAAGGTCTCGCAGAGCTCCGACCACCTGCAGCTGATGCAGGACGCCGGCTACAACTCCGCCGCCGTGGTGCCCCTGGTCGCGCGCGGGCGCACCCTCGGCGCCCTCTCCTTCCTCCACGCCCACGGCGACCTCCGCTACGACCCCGGGGACCTCGAGTTCCTCTCCGAGCTGGGCGAGCGGGCGGCGCTCGCCCTCGACAACGCCCGCCTCTACCGCGAGCGCGACCGAGTGGCGAAGAACCTGCAGCGAGGGCTGCGGCCGCCGCGCCCGGCTGAGGTGCCCGGCCTGGAAATTTCGGTCGTCTTCGAGGCCGCAGGCGAGGGGATCGACGTCGGCGGCGACCTCTACGACGTGCTGCCGAACGATGACGGCTGCTGGATCCTGGTCGGCGACGTCGCCGGCAAGGGCAGCACCGCCGCCGGGGTATCGGTCGCGGTCCGCCACTCCGTCCGCGGCCTCACCCGCGAGATCGCCGAGCCCGACGAGGTGCTGCGGCGGGTCAACGAGCTGCTCTTCGCCGGCGAGGGCCTGAACGACTTCGCGACGGCGATGCTGGCGCGACTGGTGCGGGCGGAGGACGGCTCCTGGCGCATCAGCCTGGCCTCGGCGGGACACCCCCCTGCGGTCCTGGTGACCGAGGCCGGGCCGCGACTACTCGGCGGCGGTTCTGTCCTCGGTGCCTGGCAAGAGGCGAACGTCGAGTGCCATGAGCAGACGCTCAGCTCGGCCGAGACGCTCGCCCTCTGCACCGACGGCTGGCTCGAGGCGGGGCCGGTGGCCTCCCACCAGGGACCCGAGTCCTTCGCTGAGATGACGCAGTCGCTCTCGGGGCTGGAGCTCGCGGAGCTGACCGACCGGTTGCGCGCCGACGCGGTCGGTCGCAGCGCCGGAACGCTGCGCGACGACCTCGTCGTCCTGGCCATCCGCCCCCGGGCCACCTCGAAGCCGGCCCAGACGCCCGGGGAAATGGCGGTCGGCGCCGGCTAGCGTTTAGCGCGCGCTTTCGATTTCGATTTGCCCGTTGCTTTTTTCGCGGCCGGTTTTTTCGGGCGGGTCGAGCGAGTCGGGCGAGCTTTTTTCGCCGTCGATTTTTTCGACCCGCGTTTGGCGGCTGGTTTTTTCGCCGTTTTTTTGGTGCCGGTTTTGGCTTTGGCTTTGCGCGCCGCGGCAGCGGCACGGCGCTGCCCCGGCGGGATGTCTTCCCGCACGACCGCGTTGGTCAGCTGTTTGATCTGACCCTGGAGGTAGGTGGCCATCCGTTCCTCCTCGCGGCGGATCGCCCTCGCGAGTTTCGCCGTCTCGGAGTCGCGGACCTTTTCCGCCAGCGTCTCGATCGCCAGGTAGGTGGCGATCTCCTCGTGCTCGTTGAAGTACTCGGTCTTGGCGTTCTTCAGCATCTTCTCGGCCTCGCCATCGCCGCGGATCGCGTGCATGGGAGCCTTCGCCACCGCCGTGAGTTTGCCCGCTGCACCCTGCAGCGTCTGGCCGCCGCCACCGAGCTTCTTGATCCGGCGCTCGACCGCCTTCGCGTGGGCTTTGGTCTCTTTGAGATGCTGCTGGAGCCGTTTCTTGTACGGGCCTTTCGCCGTCAGGGCGATGTGGCCCATCAGGGCCGCCTCCAGTTCACGCTCCTTGCCGTAGGCCTCGCCTAGGTACTGGACCAGCTTCGAATCGCGCTCGTTCAAATCCGCCATCGCGATCTGCGCCTCCTCGTTCTGAGTAGTTGGTGCTGAAGTCTGTTGATGAAGGTAGGTACCCAGCGCCATTAGCGTGAAACTGGGGCCGGGGAGGGTAAAGACTCGGCGTGCGGATACTTGCCCGCCTGATAGTCAGCCTCTTCGACCGCGGCTAGGGTTGACGCAATGAGAGTCGCCGCCGTCCTCGTTGTCTCGCTCCTGCTTGCGGCCGCGCCGGCGCCGGCGAACGGACCGACCCAGACCGCCGCTCGGGCCTCGCGGCCGGCGATCGCGCTCTGGCCGATCCCCTTCGGCGCCAAACGCAAGCACGAGATGGCCGAATACTCGAAGCGACACTATGGACGGGCGATTTGGCGGCTGCGCCACCCGCACGTGATCGTCGAGCACATGTCGCAGACCAGCAGCGCCCGCGCCGTCTACAACACGTTCGCGCCGGACGTGCCCGACGTCGAGCTGCACGAGCTGCCCAACGTCTGCTCCCACTTCGTCGTCGGCTCCTCGGGACGGATCTTCCGCCTCGTCAACCTGCGGACCCGCTGCCGCCACACCGTCGGCCTCAACTGGACCGCGATCGGGATCGAGCACGTCGGCTACGGCGACGGCGACGCCCTTCACAACCGGCGCGAGCTGCACGCCTCGCTGCGCCTCACCCAGTGGCTGCGCTGCAAGTTCGACATCCGCGTCCACGACGTGATCGGGCACGCCGAGAGCCTCAGCTCGCCCTACCACCACGAGCTGGTCCCGAGCTTGCGGCGGCAGACCCACGGCGACTGGCGGCACTCCTCGATGCAGGTCTACCGCCGCAAGCTGCGGCACCTTGGCCGCTGTCCCGGCTAGCTCGCTAGAGCCGGCCGAGCAGGAGCAGGACGAGCAGGATGATCGCGATCAGGCCGAGAATTCCCCCTGCCACGGCAACCTTGAGCAGGACCAGAACCAGCGCGATCACGATCAGCACGGCAATCAGTCCACCGACCATCGTCACTCCTTTCTCGAACCCCTTGAACGGACGCGCGACTCGTACCCCTTGTCCAGATCGGGAAACCGGACTGGTCGCGCCGGCAAGGGTGAATACACTCGGCGTATGAGCGAGGACACGATCGAGCGCGGCTTCAAGGAGGGCGACAAGGTCTGGGTTCAGGACGCCGACGGCAACCGGCACCCGGGCATCTTCGTCGGCGACAACGAAGCCGCCGGCTGGTTCGGCGGCGGGCCGAGCGCCTACGTCGCCCATCCCGACGCCCATCAGGCAGAGGTGGTCTCGGTCTTTCGCATCACCCCCCGCGACGATTAGTCGGGGAGTCGGGGGTGCTTGTCGATTTCGGCGCCGCTCGTTCGTCGTCAGGTAAAAGGGCGGTGCCGCCGCCCACGAACGAGGAGGACTCGATGCGTTTCATGATGTTCATGTACCCCGAAATCGAGGAGAAGGACTGGGGACCGAAGGCCGACGACGTGGAGGCATTTCAGGCGATGGGCCGTTACAACGAGGAGCTGCGGAAGGCCGGGATGCTGCTTTCGCTGGACGGGCTTCAGCCGCCGAGCGAGGGCGGCGTCGTCTCGATGACCGACGGCAAGGCGACGATCACCGACGGGCCCTTCGCCGAGGCGAAGGAGGTCGTCGGCGGCTACTGGTTGATCCAGGCGCGCTCTAAGGAGGAGGCGCTGGAGTGGGCGAGCCGCTGCCCGGCCGAGAACTGCAAGATCGAGGTGCGGCGGGTCTTCGAGATGGAGGACTTCCCGCAGGACATCCAGGATGCCGCGCAGGAGAACTTCGGCGGCTGAGCGGTGACGGACGCCACGCGCGCGATCGAGGCGGTTTGGCGGATCGAGTCCGCCCGCCTGATCGCGGGCCTGGCGCGGATGGTGCAGGACGTCGGCCTCGCCGAGGACCTGGCGCAGGACGCGCTGGTCGCGGCGCTGGAGAAGTGGCCGGGCGACGGCGTGCCGGACAACCCCGGCGCCTGGCTGATGGCGACGGCGAAGAACCGGGCGATCGACCGCATGCGGCGGCAGGCGAACTTCCAGAGCAAGCAGGAGGAGATCGCCCGGGAGACGGGCGCCCTGTTCGCGATGGAGCGCTCCGACTTCGAGGCCGCCGCTGACGACGAGATCGGCGACGACCTGCTGGCGCTGATCTTCACCTGCTGCCATCCACTGCTCTCGCGCGAGGCGCGGGTGGCGCTGACGCTCCGCCTGCTCGGCGGCCTGACGACGCCGGAGATCGCCCGCGCCTTCCTCGCCCCCGAGTCGACGGTCGCGCAGCGGCTGGTGCGGGCGAAGCGGACGCTGCGCAGGGCCAAGGTGCCGTTCGAGGTGCCGCGTGGGACGGAGCTGGACGAGCGCCTGCCCTCGGTGCTCGAAGTCGTCTACCTCGTCTTCAACGAGGGCTACGCGGCAAGCGCCGGCGAGGACTGGGTGCGGCGCGACCTCTGCGAGGAAGCGCAGCGGCTGGGACGGATCCTCGCCGAGCTGGTGCCGGCCGAGCCCGAGGCGCACGGTTTGATCGCGCTCCTGGAGATCCAAGCCTCGCGGCTGGGTGCGCGGCTCGGCCCCGAGGGCGAACCGGTGCTGCTGCTCGATCAGGACCGCGGCCGCTGGGACCCCCTGCTGATCGTCCGCGGCCTGCGGGCGCTGGAGCGAGCCGAAGACCTGCCGCGGCCGCTCGGTCCCTACGGCCTGCAAGCCGCGATCGCCGCCTGCCACGCGCGGGCGATCCGAGCCGAGGAAACCGACTGGGTCCGGATCGCGGCTCTCTACGAGGCACTCGCAGCCGTCCAGCCCTCCCCCATCGTCGAGCTGAACCGGGCGGTGGCGCTGGGCATGGCCTTCGGCCCCGAAGCCGGCCTGGCCCTCCTCGACGAGATCAGCGACGAGAAAACCCTCGCCGACTACCACCTCCTCCCCAGCGTCCGCGGCGACTTACTGGAGAAACTCGGACGGAACGACGAGGCGGCAGCCGAGTTCAAGCGCGCAGCCGAACTGACGGAGAACGCCCAAGAGAGGGAACTACTCCTCAGCCGTGCCGAGACGTTGAACTAGGCAGCGGGGGGAGCCTCGCCGGACACTCCCCCTTCGTCCGCCGAGGCTCCCCCCGCTGCCTCAGCCAACCTCCGAATCCCGTCCTGCTCCAACCGCAGGATCTTCCAGTCGTCCAACCGCTGCGCCCCCAGCTTGGCGTAGAAGCTCAGCGCCGGTTCGTTCCACTCGAGGGCGACCCATTCGAGGCGGACGTGGCCGCGCTCCCGGGCGAGCTGGGCGAGGTGCTCCATCACCGCGCGACCGATGCCGCCGCGGCGATGCTCGGGCCGCACGTAGACGTCCTCGAGCCAGATCCCGGAGCGGCACTCGAAGGTCGAGAAGGTGGTGAAGAAGATCGCGTAGCCGACCGCGGTCCCGTCCGAGGTCTCGAGCAGCAGCGCCTCCGCCGCCTTCTCCTCGAACAGCGAGCGACGCAGCACCTCGGCGTCGCCGGACACCTCGTCGCTGAGTTTCTCGTAGGCGGCGAGCTCGAGGATCAGGTCGAAGAGAACTTCGACGTCCGCTTCGGTGGCGGCGCGGATCTCCAAGTCGTTGACGCTCGCGCTCATCTCTCCCCCACCTCGCCGAGCACCGGCTTCAGGTCGAGCACCGGGGTGCCGTCGAGCGCCTCCGGAGCTCATCGCCCTCCGCGATGCCCTCCAGCCCGGCCGCGAACTCCTCGGCGACGGCGATCGTCGCATCTGGCGCTCCCTCATCTCCCTGCTTGGGTGCCGTCTCGCGGTCGCGCAGCGGCGAGGAAACCGATCCGATCATGCGCAGCTCCATCCCCCGGCAGCCTAGGCGACCGGCTCCAGCCGCGGGGTCGGCCCAGTTCGCGGCCGACTCGGCGCCGGGCTCACCCTCGACGCAGACGCATCCGGCGGTGTGGGCGACCTCTCCGTCGCCGGTCACGGACCAAACGGTGGTCGTCACGAGCCGGAAAGGACCAGTAAACAGTACGGTTTGTTATTAGTTTGAATATTTCTTATTACCCAAAATTACTCTTGTCAAACTTCAGAGAACCTGATGCACTGGTCGTATCGGGTTGCCTAGAGAGCGGAGGTTGAAAGTGAGCGCCTTGGTACAACAGCACCTTGGAATTGGCACTAACACGTCGAGGCGTTTTGTTCCTATGGTCAGTCTTTCGCTGCTCCTGACCGCCTGCTTCTTCCTCGCCACGCTACCCGGAGGAGCGATGGCCCGGGCCGAAGAAGAACCTGAACCCGTCTGTCCACCCGCGACGGAAACCACCGCGGAATGTCTCTCGGTGTACGTTCCGCCTGGAGCCTTTCCGAGTTACCAGGGAAGCGGTGAATTCGGTGGTTTCTCGCCGGCGGATCTACGGTCGGCGTACAACCTACCTTCGACTGGTGGCTCGGGTCAGACGATCGCCATCGTCGATGCCTTCGATGATCCCAGTGCTGAAGCAGATCTCAAAACCTATCGATCTCACTATGGCCTTTCCGAATGCACGACCGCAAACGGATGCTTCCAGAAAGTCAACCAAAAAGGTGAAGCGAAAAATTACCCGACCGCAAACGCGGTCTGGGCATTGGAGATTTCTCTGGATCTAGATATGGCTTCAGCGATCTGTCCGTCGTGCCATATCCTTCTTGTCGAGGCAACCAGCAATTCCTTCGAAAACCTGGCAACTGCCGAGGATGAGGCTGCCACCCTGGGCGCCACCGAGATCAGCGATAGCTGGGGAGGAGCGGACTCATCGTCTCGAGTGGCAGAAAACTCCCATTACAACCATCCAGGCATACCTATCTTGGTGGCGGCGGGTGATTCCGGCTACGGGACTGAGTTCCCCGCAACTGCCCCGACTGTCATCTCCGTCGGTGGAACGAACCTGAAAACGGCGGCGAACGCCCGGAAATGGACCGAGAAGGTCTGGGCGAAAACCGGCAGCGGCTGCAGCGGAGTGCAGAGCAAGCCCAAATGGCAGACGGACGCGGGTTGCTCAAAACGCACGGATAACGATGTAGCCGCAGTGGCCGATCCGGAAACGCCAGTGTCGGTCTACGACAGCTACGTCTATGGGGGCTGGCAATTATTGGGGGGCACCAGCGCGTCCGCGCCGATTATGGCGGGGGTCGAGGCAATCTCTACCAGCACGGCGAGGTCGCTCGGGGCCGAAGCTTTCTACAAAGTAGGTCCGGCTGGGTATCTCTTCGATATCACGGAAGGCACTAACGGGAGCTGCGGAGGGACGTACCTCTGCGAAGCTAAGACCGGGTACGACGGGCCTACCGGTTGGGGTACCCCGAATGGCATCCTTGCCTTCGCACCGGATGTCACCACCAAACCAGCATCAAACCTCTCCCCGACCAAAGCCTCGCTGAACGGCACGGTCAACCCCAACGGCACTGAAACCACCTACCAATTTGAATACGGCACGACGATCGGATACGGCTCGAAATCCCCAGCATCGCCGAAATCGATCGGCTCGGGAGCCAGCCCGGTCGAAGTCAGCGAGGGGATCGAAGGCCTCAAACCGGAAACCACCTACCACTTCCGGTTGTTGGCGACCAACACCAAGGGAACCACTGAAGGCAAAGACCAGACCTTCACGACGCCCGCCTGGGGAATCCTCTCGACGCCGAACCCCAAAGAAGCGAGCGATAGCAACCTCTACGACGTCAGCTGCGAACCAAGCACGAGCGCCTGCACCGCGGTCGGGAAGAGCAGCAAATCGGGGGTTGACAGCCCGTTGGCTCTGCGCTGGAACGGAGCCTCCTGGTCTGAACAGACTGTCGCGAAAAAGTCAGGCACCCTCCCCACTCGTCTGTTCGGCGTCGACTGCCCCTCGGAAACCCGGTGCATGGCGGCCGGCAACTATCAGTCCGAATCAGGTCCTGTGGGCGTGACGGAGCTCTGGAACGAAAGCAAATGGAGCGTTCAATCGACGCCGGTTCCCGCAGAAGCGACCTCCAGCGAATACGTGGCGGCTGGCTGCAACAACACCGCAGAATGCACGACCGTGGGCTCGGCCGTGATCGGCGGAGTGAAAACGGCGATTGCGGCGAGATGGAAAAGCCCGAACTGGACTTTGTCCACTGTTCCGATCCCCGAAGGGGCCACTTCGAGCCAGCTCGACGGCGTCGACTGCCTATTTTCGAACTTCTGCGTTGCCGTCGGTCGCTACACCACCAGCGGCGGGGTTACGAAAAACCTCGTCATGTTCTGGAACGAAAAATGGTCGCTGCAGACCGCGACGGAGCCCGAAGGAGCTGCTGAAAGCACCCTCCTTGACGTCTCCTGCACGCCGACGCCGAACCGCTGCACGGCGGTGGGAGGTTGGAAGAACGGATCCTTTGAACAGTTCACGCTGGCATATCGCTTCAACGGGGTGACGACCTGGACGCTGCAGAGCACGCCCAACCCCGCCGGGAGTTTCGCCAGCGTCTTCCAAGACGTCTCCTGCGCGACCGAAACGTCCTGTACGGCTGCGGGGAGCTGGGTCAGCGGCGGAGGTGGATCGAATCAGACCCTGGCCGAGAAATGGAATGGGACCACGTGGTCGATTCAGGGCACCCAGGACCCCTCTGGCGCGACCTTCAGTGCCTTCTTCGGCGTTTCGTGCCGCAGCACCACTTGCATGGGCGTTGGGTGGAGCACCGACGGCTCGGGAGTCGACACAACTTTGGCAGAGATTCGAGAATGATCGCCACCAGGCATTGTTGAGCAAGTCGAAATGGCGAGGGAGCCGAACCGAAGGGCGCCGGCTTTCCGTGCCAGTCAGGCCTTGCCTTCGAATTCGTACTCGCGGAGAAAGCCCTCGAAGAGGCGGCGGTGGCCCTGCTCGTCGCGGAGGATGCTGATCACCATGTCCTGGGTGACCGGGTCGACGCCCTCGGTCTCGGAGATGATCCGCGTGTAGTGCTCGATCGCGCCGCTCTCGGCCTCGATCACGCCGCGGATCACGGCGACGACGTCGGTCTGGTGCTCGGGCGGCTGCAGGAAACTCTGTTCGGGGCGGAACTCCTCCGAGCCGGGGACGACGCCGTAGAGCTCCTTGATCCGGGTGGCGAACTCCTTCGCGTGGCCGAGCTCCTCTTCGATGTCCGTGGCCAGGGACTCGCGGATCTCCTGGGCGCGGACGCCGTCGAGGTTGGTGGAGGCGGCGAGGTAGCTCATCACCGTCTCGATCTCCATCCAGTAGGCCTTGGTCAGCAGCGCGACGATGTCTTCGCGGGTGCCCGAGCGCTCGTCGCTGAAGATTCCCTTGTCGAGGCTTCCGGTCTCCATGCATGTCTCCCTTCTCGTTCTCTGGTCGTCTGCACGGCGGGTACCCGGGGGAGAAAGCGAGAAACCGTGCTTCGGTCACGGTGGGCGGACCATCTAGGCTGCCGCGCCATGGACACCATCGACCAGCTGCTTGAGAACAACCGCAACTTCGCCGCCGGGCTCGCCCGGCGGCACCTCGACGTCGAACCGCAGCGGCACCTTGCCGTCGTCACCTGCATGGACTCGCGGCTCGACGTCTTCGCCGCGCTCGGCCTCGGGCAGGGCGAGGCGCACGTGCTGCGCAACGCCGGCGGCGTCATCACCGACGACGTGATCCGCTCGCTGGCGATCTCCCAGCGGCGGCTGGGGACGCGCGAGGTGATGCTGATCCACCACGACGACTGCGGCATGCAGAAGATCACCGACGACGGCTTCCGCATGGAGCTGCAGGAGACGACCGGGATCGCCCCCAGCTTCGCGATCGAGTCCTTCGGCGACGTCGAGGAGGACGTGCGGCAGTCGATCCGCCGCGTCCGCTCATCGCCCTTTCTCCCCCACCGCGACGCGGTCCGCGGTTTCGTCTACGACGTCGACACGCATCAATTACGCGAGGTCGAGGTAGAGGAGTAGGGATGCCCACCGTCGCCCCCTACGGCTCCTGGCGCTCGCCGATCGACGCGGCGAGCCTGGCGCGCGGAGGGCGCCGGTTGGGGGCGCCGGCGATCGCCGCGGACGGCGCCGTCTGGTGGGCGGAAGGGCGGCCGGACGAGGGCGGCCGGGTGGTGCTGATGCGGCAGGCCGAGGGTGGCGAGCCGAAGGCGGTGACGCCGGCCGGGACGAACGTCCGCACCCGCGTGCACGAGTACGGCGGCGGCTCCTGGTGCCTGGTCGAGCCCGACCTCGTCCTCTTCGTCGACTTCGCCGATCAGCGGCTCTACCGGCAGCGGATCGGCGAGGCCCCGGTTGCGATCTCACCGCAACCGCCCCAGCCGGGGGCGCTGCGCTACGCCGACATGAACCCCTCGCCGGACGGGCTCACCGTCGTCTGCGTGCGCGAACGCGACGCCGAGCCCGAACCGGTGAACGAGGTCGTCTCGCTGGCGATCGACGGCACCGGCGAGCCGAAACTGCTGGCGCGCGGCCGCGACTTCTACTCCTCCCCGCGGATCAGCCCCGACGGCGAATGGCTCGCCTGGACCTGCTGGGACCACCCGAACATGCCCTGGGACGGGACCGAGCTCTGGGTCGCGCCGCTGGCCGACAGCGGCGAGGAGCGGTTGATCGCGGGCGGACCGGAGGAGTCGATCTTCCAGCCCGAGTGGGGACCGGACGGGCGCCTCCACTTCGCCTCCGACCGCGACGGCTGGTGGAACCTCTACCGCGCCCGCGAGCCGGGGACCGAGCTGAGCGGCGAGGAGGGCGCGCTGGTGCAGCTGACCGAGGAGGAAGCCGACTACGCGCACCCGCAGTGGCTGTTCGGCGGCGCCACGTTCGCCTTCCTCGCGAGCGGTGCGATCGCCTGCGTGCGCTGCAAGGAGGGCGAAGAACGACTGTTCCTGCTCGAACCCGACGGCTGGGAAGCGACGGACCAGGGGCTGCCCTTCACCTCCTTCGGCTACCCGGTGCTGACGGCACGCGGCAGCAGGGTCGCCTTCGCCGCGGCGAGCCCGGAGAGCGAGACCGCGGTCGTGGTCTACGACACCGAGAGCCGCGAGACCGAGGTCGTGCGAACCTCCAGCGACGAGGCGGTCGACCCGGCCTACGTCTCCCGCCCGCGGCCGGTCGAGTTCCCGACCGGCGACGGCGACGTCGCCTACGGCTTCTACTACCCGCCGGTCAACCCGGAGTTCGAGGCGCCGGAGGGGGAACTGCCGCCGTTGATCGTCGAGAGCCACGGTGGGCCGACCTCCCACGCGACCCCGGCGCTCGACGCCGAGTTCCTCTACTGGACCAGCCGCGGGATCGGCGTGGTCGACGTCAACTACCGCGGCTCCAGCGGCTACGGGCGCGAGTACCGCAACAAGCTGCGCGGCACCTGGGGCGTCGTCGACAACGAAGACTGCGTCAACGCGGCGCTGCACCTGGCCGAACAGGGCGAGGCGGACCGCGAGCGGCTGGCGATCCGCGGCGGCTCGGCCGGCGGCTACGCGACCCTCTGCGCGCTGACCTTCCACGACGCCTTCGCCGCCGGCGCCAGCTACTACGGCGTCGCCGACGCCGGGGCGCTGGCCGAGGACACCCACAAGTTCGAGTCCCGCTATCTCGATCGCCTGATCGGCCCTTATCCCGAGCAGGCCGCCCTCTACCGCGAGCGCTCGCCGATCCACCACGTCGAGCAACTGCAGGTGCCGGTGATCCTGCTGCAGGGGCTGGAGGACAAGATCGTGCCGCCGAACCAGGCCGAAACGATGGCGGCGGCGCTGGAGCGCAACGGCGTCCCCTACGCCTACCTCGCCTTCGAGGGTGAGCAGCACGGCTTCCGCAAGGCGGAGACCAACATCCGCTGCTTCGAAGCCGAGCTCTACTTCTACGGCCGGATCATGGGTTTCGAGCCGGCCGACGAGCTGGAGCCGGTCGAGATCGTTCGCTGAGTTAACCCGCCTATAGCCGGGTTAACTCACCACACAATGCTCCGAGCCGCCTTCGGTTTCGCCTTTTTCGGGGAAGGCGTGGGCTAGTGCCTGGGCGATCAGCTGGGCGCGGGCGGCGTAGCCGGGCGAGGTGAAGTGGATGCCGTCTTCGATGAACCATTCGTCTTTGACGTCTGAGGCCCAGTCGTAGACGCGCATGTTGGGGTAGTTGGCGCAGGCGCGTTCGAGTTCTTCGTCCCATTCGACCATGCCTCCCTTCGAATAGGGATCGCCGGGCGGGACCAGGGAGCGGACGTTGACCCAGAGCACCGGTTCGTCGCCGATGATCGCCATCATTTTTTCGATCCGTTCGCGCAGGCCGATGGTGGACCCGGCGGCGACGTCGGCCGCCTCGTTGGTCCCCAGTGCCAGCACCCAGCAGCCTTTGAAGGCTTCGGCCTTCCAGGCGGCGGCGACTTCCTGGGCGTTCGGTTCGCCTTCGAAGCGCTCTTCGATCGAGCGCGCCCCCTGCACCTCCATGTGCGTTTCTTTGACCCCGACTTCGGCATAGCGGTTGGGGATGCGCTCAAGTTCGTTGGGCAGGTATTCGGGGTTGTCGAGACCCTCGGAGGTCGAGTCACCGATGTGGACGACCGCTTTGCACTTCGATCTGGTCGAGTCTTCGGCTTGGGCTTTGGTCAGCGGCGGCGGCTTCGAGGTGCCGGCGGCGCGCGCTTCTTCGACCCGGACGTCGTTGCCTTCGGCCGAGGATGAGTTGAGACCGGCCATGCCGGCGGCGCCGACGAGCAGGATCAGGCCGGTGCTGACGATCGCGACCCGCATCGGTGGCGCGAAGGTCTCCCATTTCCAGCCGACGGCGCGGCGGCGGGCGAAGAAGCGGCCGATCGCGCCGTGGCGGATCGGCTCCTCGACGAAGTGCCAGGACAGGCCGGCGACGGCGAAGATCGCCGCCACCTGCAGGGCTTTGCCGAGCAGGCCCTCGGGCGGGCGGCTGTTGGGCCCGGTGAGGACGATGATCGGCGTCTGCCAGAGGTAGATCCCATAGGAGCGGACGCCGACCCAGCGCAGCGGCAGGACCCCGAGCGCCTTGCCGAGGCGGCAGGCCGGGTGGGCGAGCGGCATCAGCACCATCACCGTCGCCAGCGAGAGGACGATGAAGCCGCCCTGGTAGAGGAAGCGGTCGAACTCGCCGACCTGCCAGATCATCAGGGCGATGATCAGCAGGCCGAGGACGCCGAGGGCGTCAAGCGTGTTGCGCGCCTGCGGGGTGATGCGGCGGCTGAGGCGGCGGCTCGGCCAGACCATCGCCAGGGCGGCTCCGAAGAGGAGGCCCCCGGCGCGGGTGTCGGTGCCGTAGTAGATCCGCGAGGGGTCGAGGCTCGGGTGGTAGAGGATCGCCATCTCGATCGAGGAGATCAGGGCGAAGACGATCGCCAGCAGGGCGAGGCGCGGTCGGACGCCGGAGGGCAACGGCCGCTCGTGGACGAGCTTGACCCCGAGCAGCAGCAGGAACGGCCAGAAGATGTAGAACTGCTCCTCGACCGAGAGCGACCAGAGGTGGTTGAGGGGGCCTTCCGGTGCGAAGCGGGCGAAATAGGAGACGTTGGCGAAGATCTGCTCCCAGTTGTTGACGTAGAAGACCGAGGAGACGACCGCCTTGCGGAACTGGTCGGGCTGGGCCGGGCCGAAGATCGTCACCCAGGCGGTGACGATCGCCAGCATCACGAACAGGGCTGGCAGCAGGCGCCGGGCGCGGGCGCCCCAGAAGCGGAGGAAGTCGATCCGGCCCCGCTGGGATAACTGCGAGAGCAGGATGTCGGTGATCAGGTAGCCGCTGAGGGTGAAGAAGATCCCGACCCCGAGCAGGCCGCCGGGCGCCCAGTCGAAGCCGAGGTGGAAGACGATGACGGCGAGGACGGCGATCGCGCGC
>Ga0157372_10000553_pt1 | contig 41144 bp, 42 predicted proteins | sample C55metaG_FD_115307 | JGI IMG/M metagenome (GOLD analysis project Ga0157372, IMG submission 115307) | Corn rhizosphere microbial communities from Kellogg Biological Station, Michigan, USA - C5-5 metaG | ecosystem: Host-associated > Plants > Roots > Rhizosphere > Soil | place: USA: Michigan...
AGGCTAAAATCGTCGCCCAGGCAGGTGAGCCCGGCGCCGTCACGCTGGCTACCAACATTGCCGGCCGTGGTACCGACATCGTGCTGAGCGACGAAGTTAAAGGGCTTGGCGGTTTATTTGTGCTGGGGTCCGAACGCCACGAATCGCGGCGGATCGACAACCAGTTGCGTGGCCGGTCGGGGCGTCAGGGTGATCCTGGGGTGACACAGTTCTTTGTGAGTACCGAAGACGATTTGATGCGTATCTTCGGTGGTGAGCGCATTGCCTCCATTATGCAGCGGCTAAGTGTCGACGATAATACACCGATTGAAAACCGATTGATTTCGCGCTCCCTGGAAGGTGCCCAAAAGAAAGTCGAAGGCTTCCATTTTGATCAGCGTAAAAACGTCGTTCAGTACGATGACGTCATGAACCGGCACCGCAAAGCCATTTATTCTATGCGCGGCGAAATTTTACATCAGGCCAATATCGGCAAACGGATTAACGCCTTCATTGAGGAAGAAGTGAAGGCTTTGGCGCACTCGCCGCTCTTAACCACCGATGAATTCGAGGGCGCCATCCGGGAAATATTCCCATTCGACGAAGCCGCCTTGGACCGGCTGTTCGATACCGAGGCCGACAAGTTTGAGCCGGGGCTTTTAACGGGCGCCAAGGAGTTGTATCAGGGTCGGGAAGCCGCTTTCACTCCTGATATTATGCGCAAGGTCGAGCGCGACATTTATTTGCAGGTGCTAGATGAATTGTGGATGCAGCATCTGGAAAACATGGATCACCTGCGTGAAGGCATTCACTGGATGAGCGTTGGTCAGCAGGACCCGTTGGTGGAATACCGCCGCCGCGGTCAGCAATTGTTCGATGCCATGCAGCAGGACTTGCGGCACAATGTACTGCGGGCACTGATGCACGCCGAGCCGATTGACATCTCGCGGCTTGATCAGCCGATTGAGACCGAGCTGACCCGGGCTGCCCGTGGTTCCATCAGTAACGCCAACCAAATTACCGATGCTGAAACTGAATTCGAAGAGAGCGATTTCAAATCCAAAAAAGTCGATAATCAAGCTAAGAAACAGGCTGCCACCAAGCTAAAAAAAACCCGCAAAACTGAACGTAAACGTAAAACTCAAGCCCGAAAGCGCAAATAACGGGTAAGGAATAGGGAGTAAAGAATAATGAATGAAGTAGAGCGTATTTCGCAAAATCGGCTTTATGCCAGCACCGCAGCTACTACTTTATTCTTTATTCACCATTCTTAATTCTTTCAATATGAAGCATACTGTCACCGAAGTTACACTAAAAAACGGCGCCAAAGGCTTACTGGTCCATATCCCTGACGCCAGCGTCATGACTTTTGACATTAACTTCCGGGCTGGCGAATACTTGGTTGACCCTAAAAAATGGGAAGTACCACACCTGATGGAGCATGTACTGCTGGGTGCTAACGAGCTGATCCCCAAAGCCCGTGATTTTCAGGCCGAGCTGGAGCGCAACGGTGCTTACAGCAATGCCACTACCGGTGTGTATGACATTGGCTACGAAGCCGAGTGTGCCGATTTTGAGTGGGATCGAGTGCTAGGACTGCTGCTAATGGCTATTAGCAAACCGTTATTCCTGGACGAAGAGTTTGTGGCCGAATTCGGCAACGTCCAGGAAGAAATGGTGGCCCGGGCCAACAATCACTTCCGACGCTTGAGTCTGGAAATGCGCCGGGCGCTCGGGCTGATCGTCCGTACTGACACTGAGCGGCTGGAGCTAATGACCAATGTGACCGTCGAGGACGTGCGCGAACATTACCGGGCCACTCACCATACGCAAAACCTACGGTTCGTAATCGCCGGCAATCTCAATCGCAAGCGCCGCACCGCTATCGAGAAACTCTTCGAAAATATCGAACTGCCCCAGAAGGGCAAACGCTTCGCACTCCCCAAGGAAACTCCACACATACTTAAAAAGCCGGTGTACGTGCACAACGACGCTGTCGAAAATCTGTATTTTTACATCGATACTTTTATGAGTCGCCGCATGAACGACCCGGAGACCGATGCGCTCAACCTCGTCAATACCATGCTGACCGAAACATTGTATTCCAAGATTTTGGGCACCGCTCGCGAGCGTGGTTTGGTCTATAGCATGAGCTCCGGCCTTAGCCAGACTCGCGATGCCAGCAACTGGTGGTTCGGCGCCCAGGTATCACCCAAGAATGCGCCACCGCTGTTTAAAATCATCGTGGATGAACTAGCCAAGGTGACACAAGCCCAGATTGCCCAATCGGAAATTGAAGCCGCTAAACAGTATGCGCTCGGTCGTTTCCAACGCAGCGGTCAAACTGTTGGCGGCACGGCTAACGGCTACGCCGGGCGCTACTTCTTCGACGATGAAATCGAAAGCTATTATCAAATCCCTGAGCGCATCAAAGCCATTAGCAAGGAACAGATTGTACGCATCTCGCGCGACCTCTTCGCCGATAAAATCTGGGGCTTTGGCGTACTGGGGGACTGTGGCGACCACTTCGCCGAAGAGTTGCGCACCCAAATCGCCCCCTTGTGGACTAGGATGTAGGGTAAAATGCCAGGGTTCAGAATTAGGAAAATCTTTAAAACTTTGTCATTCCGGCCGGCGACCCGGGATGACAGCTGCTGAGATCTAAGCATGGAGGAACTACTAGCGCACGCCAAAGCTCTCCAGGCCGAGATACAGGCTGCTGCTGAGCGCTTGCAGATCAGTAATTTAGAGACAGAGCTGTCTAAGCTCCAAACCGAAAGCCAACGACCCGATTTTTGGCAGGATAATCAGCATGCCCAAGAAGTCATGCGGCAAATTTCCAAGCTGGAAGTACGCATAGAACCGTGGAAGGAACTCCTTAAAAATATCATAGATGAGATAGATTTACTCAAAATGGGCGATAGCAGCATGCAAACCGAGCTGACTGAACAAATAAATGATATAGAGGCTGCTTTTAGCGAGTTGAAGGAGCAGCTAAAACTAACAGGTCCGTATGACGCCAATGACGCTATTTTGAGCATTCATGCCGGCGCCGGCGGTACCGATGCCCAAGATTGGGCGGCCATGTTGCAACGCATGTATACCCGTTATGGCGAAAAAGCCGGCTGGCAGGTGAGCATGGTGGAAGAATCAGCTGGTGATGAAGCTGGCATCAAAAGCGTCACCCTGGAATTCAGCGGCCCGTTCGCCTACGGCAAACTCAAGGGTGAGCACGGCGTGCATCGGCTGGTGCGGCTGAGCCCGTTTAACAGCGATAATCTACGCCAAACCAGCTTTGCCAAGGTTGAGGTGCTGCCCAAAATCGATCAGCCGGACGAAGTGGCCATTGACGAGAAAGATTTACGGATCGATGTCTACCGTAGCGGCGGCCACGGCGGTCAATCTGTTAACACTACCGACAGCGCCGTACGCATTACGCATATTCCTACCAACATTGTGGTGGCCATCCAGAACGAACGCTCGCAGCTGCAAAATAAAGAGACCGCCATGACCATTTTGCGCTCCCGACTTGCCCAGTTGCGGCTGGAACAGCACGCCGAAAAAGTCGGTGAATTGAAGGGTCCCAATCAATCCGCCGAGTGGGGCAACCAAATCCGTAGCTACGTCCTCCACCCCTACAAACAAGTCAAAGATCTCCGCACCCGCTACGAAACCTCAGACCCCGACGCCGTTCTCGACGGCAACCTCGACTCATTTATCGACGCCTATCTTGAGCAAGCCCTAGGCCGCTAGTTGTAATTTTATTGTCAGATTGTATAATATGTAAAATGACAGCTCCAGAAGAAAGTAATATAGGCTGGCTGGCACCCGATACGGTTCCTAATGAATTTGATCCAGTCTTGTGGGGTGAACCCACATCAAGAACTCTCGAAACTTTTGAAACCAATCTCGAGGATTTTATGCTTGGTCCTAGTGGTCGCATGGTTGGGGCCAGCGTGATCACGCGTCAGCGGCGAGCGAGAACAATGCATCTGGGTGATAACGGCTCAGGGCTTCAAATTACCGTTTTGGTAACTGATATGACCATTCCTCAAGGCCGATCTTCTAGTGTGGAAATTGAAATATATCCTATGCCGCTCGGAATTGGTGCACTTGATTTATCGGGTGACCTTCCATCGTGGGACCAAATTATAGATGAGGCTTTGGCATTGACGAGCCCGGTCAAAGACAGCTGGGTTTACCGGGCGATAGAAGCCAGCCGGCTACAAAAAAGAGACGAGCAATTGGCAGAAGCTAGACACTTACTGGATGACTTTCCGGAAACCGTGGAGACTCTGTCGCATGGATTGGCTACTTACGGTTATGCAAATGGTACTACCATCACGCAGGGTATTAATTCTGATTGGGTTACGGCCGATAAGATGATTACAGATGCGGATTTATATTTAATTGTTACTGACGTAGCAGGGCGCCAGTATCAATATCGCCAGACTCCAAAAACAAGGTCCCAGCTACTAGGCAAGCAAAAAGTAACACCGGGCCTGCCAGAAGCACTACAGCCGATGTCTCGAGATGCTATGTATCGATTAAATGAGGCAGATCTGGGAGGCTTAAATACTATGATACGCAATGCCCTAGACTCAGGTCCATCTCCGGAACCTCCGATTTCTACTGAAACTATTACATAGTTAAATTAGACTTTCACTGAACCTAGTGCGGAAGCGGTGTCATTATTTCGATGGCTTGCAATAACTGATCGGCTCTGGCTTCTAATAGTATGGCTGGTTTTCCATCGCTATAGACTGTTTGATGTCGGTCGTTGAAGCCGAGCGAATGATAGTCATTGATTAGTCTGGGTTGGCTCAGTTTGGTATCGCAACGAACAAGTGTCTTGCCACGCCTGGTTGCTTCTTGAGCGGCAAAACCCAGTAACAGCAACCTAACGCCAGAGGGGGCGGTATTGGGATTTTTCATTAATTTATGTACATACACAGCGTTATCATCGGAGCCTTCTTCGCCCCATAGTGAATCTGTTTCATCTAGAGCCATGGCAGCGCAGGGAAGCCCCTCGGAGTCACGAATGATAAAGAGTTCACTGTTTTGAATTTGAGCCTGCAGCTGTTCGTATGCCCGTTTGGAATTTTCCCACTGTCGCTCGCCAGATAATTCGGCCGATAGTGCATTTGCCCCATCGAGCAGTATTTTTAAAGATTCAAAGTCTGCCGGCTGAGCTAACTCAATAGCAAAAGGATCTAATGCTCGTTCACTCATCTTTTAAGAATAGCGCAGCTTTGCCGTTAGTGGTAGCGACTTCTGCTAAGGCGTCCAAATCTCGAATGTAGCACGCCTCTAGCAGTACACGCATTTCGGACCACATATCTCCATCACCAAAAGGCATGTAAATGTCGTGAATATTGTCGGTGCCCATGGCGACTGTCAGACCGGCGGCGATCATTTCCTCGACCGGCGTGATCGAGTTGTGGATTGGGGCGACAATTTCACTGCGGTGGCTGGCAATGTAGGCCAGGGGACAAGTTACCACCAATAATTCTGCTTCCTTCATGAGTTTATATAATTTATCGCGATAAGCTTTATCTTGAGATGCGATGGATATGCCATGGACTGCCGCGACCTTACCCTGATAATCATGTTCGATGGTTTTACGAGCAAGCAGTTCGGTATCGCGCTGATCTGGTAAGCCAAATTGATCAATGTGAACATGCAATGGTTTGTTGCCGTTGGACTTGGCGGTGGTGAATAAAACATCCAAATGTTCGGCTTCGTGGCCGGCATCCTTCTCTGGTAATCCACCGATAATATCGACAAATTGGGCACCGACTTCAAACCACTTTCGGGCTTCCGGCTCCAGCACACCTTTTACCACCTGATTCACAAACTTGATTTGAATGTCATTCTTGAAATGATCGCGGGCTTTTTGGGCGGCTTCGATTGCTTTATCTTTGATTACTGGATCGACGTCAATAAAAGAAGCCACGGCTTGGACGCCTTGGCGGCACATCATTTCGAGTGCTCGCGCCATGTTAGTATAGATATCATCAACTGTTGCTGCAGTTTTAAATTTATCCGGCAGCGCCCACTTGGCTTGTAGGGAAGAATTAGAAAGCTCGAAATTTTCTTCGGTAATAATATATGCCCGATCCAGATGCGAGTGAGCATTGACCCAGCCGCCGCGCTGTTTGATTTTATCCATAAGAACCGCGTTCGGATTGTAGTAATCGGCCATGTTTTACTCCAATGTATTAATCAGGCAGTGGATGCCACCGCCAGCTTTTTTAAATTCACTGACATCTACTTCGTACGGTTGCAGGCCCAATGACTTCAGATCGGTTTGAAAAGTCTGGCTGGTGCCCGCCGAAATCAGAATATTATCACCGCTTACCAGGGAGTTAGCGGCGTAGGCCGCCACATCATGCTTCGACAAGACGTGCAGATTAGGAATTAACCGCTGCAGCAGTGCTCGAGAATTATCGGAGAAGGCTGGCGGATAGTAAAAAGCCGTTTCATCGTCGATGGGTAGCAGTGCCATATCCAGATGATAAAAGTATGGATCGACCAGGCTGAGTGGGATAACGTCGCAGTTAAGCAGCTGTGATAGCTCCTCACAAGCCGCAATATTGCTGCGAAACCCGGTGCCCAGCAAAAACGTATCGCCGAAGGGCAGGGCGTCGCCACCCTCGAGCGGGAAAGCATTGGCCATGTCCAGTAGTTCGTAGCCGTTAGTCTTAAACCAGTCGCGGTAGTATGGCCGTTCGCGTTGGCGTTCGCCAAAGCGAAAGTTCGCCAGCAGTACATTTTTGCCGCGCACAATGCCTTGATCGGTGGCAAAAACCATATCCGGTACGTCGGGCTGCTGATCGATGATCTGCACGCTGATATCCAATTTCTCAAGCGCTGCTACCAGCTGCTCCCACTGACGCATGGCCTTGGCCGTATCCACGCTGTACGGCTGCATGTGCGGGTTAATGATGTAGTCAACGTTGAAATGAGTCGGTCGGCACAGCAGCGTTTGCTTGATCTGACGGCGACTCTGCACGGCAGGCATGAGGTTAACCTATACCCCAGCCTTGCTGAGTTTGGAGATCAGATCTTGAGCTACGGATACCGAAGTTATTAGTGGGGTATTGGAGCGTACCGCCTTTTCGCGGATGATCCGACCGTCGGTCTTGGCTTTGTCGTTATTGCTGCCGTCACTGGAAGTTGGAATATTCACGATCAAATCGAAACGCCGGGCGTCCAGCAGATCGCTAAGATTTGGCTTCAATTCTGGATTGCTGATTTTGTTGACTAAGATGGTCTCTACGTCGTGAGCTTTCAGGAATTTATGCGTCTTGTAGGTGGCATACAGTCGGTAGCCAAGTGCATCGAGCGTTTTCATCTCGTTTAAAAGCTTCAACTTTTGCGAGCGTCCACCGATGGCCAGCAGGGCGGTGCGCTGCCGACGCTGGGCCAGTTTCATCTGGAAGGTGTAATGCTCGATGAAGCCCGCCGAAGCGTTTTGGTTGAACATATTGCCGTCTTCCATGAAGGTGGCCAGCTTTTCGTCAAAAACTGTGTTCGGCGTCTCGACCGCCACCGCTTCTACGTGACCCTTGTATAATTTTAGTGTCACGGTGCCGGTAATTTTGTCGTTAACCTTATCGATATAGGCATTCAAATCGTCCATCAGCGGCTCAAACCACAGGGCGCCGTAACAGAGGTAAGCCCATTTTTCATCAACGATAGACTTAAACTCATTTTCTAAGCGGGTGGAGGTGTAGCGCTCCAAAGCTTTGTGGCCTGTAATAATCGTTTCGGCCGCCGGCGCTTCATACAATCCGCGCACTTTCAGCCCAATAATCCGATCTTCCAATAAGTGAGTGATGCCGATAGCGTGCTCGGCACCACGCTGGTTGAGTCGTTCAATAATTTCTACCAGCGACAATTGCTCGCCGTCGATGGCTACCGGCAAGCCTTTTTCGAACTCCAGGGCGATGTACTCCGGCTTATTCTTGGCTTGCTCCGGCGGCACACAGACCTGCAGGATATTTTCCAACGGCGGAATCAGCGCCGGGTTTTCAATCTCGCCGCCTTCGCCGGTGACGCCCCACATGTTGTCGTCATAAGAATAGGGCTTGTCCTTGGTTTGCTTAACGGGGATGTTGTGAATACGGCAGTATTCCAACTGCTCATCGCGGCCCATGCCCCATTCACGGACTGGGGCAATTATCTTAATATCCGGGTTCAGTGCCAGAGCCGAACCTTCCATGCGGATCTGATCATTGCCCTTGCCAGTAGCGCCGTGGGCGATGGCATCGGCGCCTTCCTGGGCGGCGATTTTGACGGCCCACTTAGCGAGCAGTGGCCGGCCCAGCGGGGTAGATAGGTAGTAGCGCCCCTGATACATACCATTGGCTTTAATGCCGCGGGCAATATATTCCTCGGCAAATTCCTCGCGGGCGTCAATCACATAGGCTTTGCTGGCGCCCAGTTTCAGAGCTTTTTGGCGCACCGCTTCCAAATCATCTGTTTGCTGGCCGATGTCGATGGTCAGGGCGATCACCTCGGCTTTATATTCTTCTTGGATCCATTTCACCATGGTGGAGGTGTCCAGACCGCCGGAATACAGCAGCACCACTTTCTTTACCTCACCTTTGACACCCTCGTGGGAAGCAACCTTAACGTACTGACTCTTTTTGTCCTTCAGCGCCATAAAATCCCCTAAACGTTACGTTTTCAGTTGCATGAAATGAACATTTTCTCTCAAAATCCACTTCAATCTTTAAAAGTGTACGTCCGCCCAATTCCCAAAGTCAAGCATATTCATCCAAATTAGTGCCAAAACGTCAAAATGCTAATAATTGCACTAATTTATACATTATGATATTATAGGTATATGACAGAAATGGGCCAATTTGACAATTTTCCCGACGGCTCAGGGATCGGTTTTAGGCCACCTCACGAAGGTGTGCTTAGGGAATTTGGTGTTCAGTTGCGCCAATTGCAAGCGCCCATAATCAGCGATGTAGAGGCTGCCGTTGTAGTGTCTCCTGCTACAGACGAGGATGCGGATACTACTTGGCAGGTAGGTGTCCACAGGCTTCACCGCTACGACGGTTCAGACAGAATATTTAATTATACGAGTGGCATGCGTGTCTCGGTAACCCACGGGTCACATGAATTTGACTATACTCCGGAAGATGCCAGAGCCGCAGGCCTTAACGTATGGCAAGCCGAATCCGATATTATGGAACAACTTATGGCAACGATGGACGCACCACAGGCCACATGGGTTCGCGAAGTTTGGGGCTCCCTAAGAATTGATTCTGCTCAAACTTCTAAGGCTGCGGCACGGCTGTTGTATGACTTTCCGGGATCGATTCATAAGTACCAGCGGCGCACCAGTATAGCTGAGTATTTTAATGGTACTAACATTCTGAGCTATGCCGAAACCGATTTTGGTAGTGCTATTCGTCCTTGGCGAGCTATCCCCGATCAAGGGCATGCAAATATCATCGTGCAAGATATATTGGGTAAAACCTATGCGTATCATCGAACGCCTGAAGGAGCACAGGGCGTGTTTGTGTATTCGCCCGAGCTTGAGATGCCCGCACTGCCAGTTAACTCAGATACCGGATACGATTGGGAGATATTCGTGCAAGCGCATGAGCGAATGCGACAAGGCACGGGCGTATTAAACGAACGTAATTTCAAAGATTTCACAACCGCAATTGGTGCGGCTTTAGCAAACGGCCTCGTTACTTTGACATACAAGTAGCCAGTAAAATTTGAAACTTTGCTATAATAGTGCTAATGATTCTGCTTGACAGGGTAACCAAGACGTACAATAAAGATTTGGGATCGGCGTTGGACCGTATCAGTCTGCACGTCGAACCGAAAGAGTTCGTGATTGTGGTAGGGCAGAGCGGCGCCGGCAAAACCACGCTGTTGCGCTTGCTGACGCGTGAAGAACGGCCCACCAGCGGCAAAATTATTATCGGCGGCATCGATTACGACAAGTTGAAAGACAAAGACATTCCGCTGTTGCGGCGGAAAATCGGCGTGGTTTTCCAGGATTTTAAATTATTACCGAATAAAACGGTGTTCGAAAACGTGGCGTTCGCCCTAGAAATTGTGGGTATTTCGCACCGCGAAATTTTACACACCGTGCCCAAAGTACTGGATATCGTGAACTTGAAGGGTAAAGAGAAACGCATGCCCATGGAGTTATCCGGTGGTGAGCGCCAGCGAGTTGCCATTGCTAGGGCTATTGTGCGCCAGCCGAAAATCTTAATCGCCGACGAGCCCACTGGCAACCTCGACCCCAAGCATGCCTGGGACGTCATAAAAGTATTGGAAAAAATCAACCGCTACGGCACCACTGTGCTGCTGACCACGCACAACGTCGATATCGTGAATAAGCTGAAGCGGCGGGTAGTCACCATCCAAGGCGGCAAAATTGTTTCCGACCGTGCCAATGCCAACTACGCTACAGCGGCTAACAGAGGCATGTAAAACAAATTATGAAGCGCCGTTATATTACTTTCTTGCGGATCATCCACACCGGTATGGTGAATTTTATTCGCAACGCTACCTTGGCTATTGCCGCCATGGCGGTGATGATGGTGACACTGACGATTATTTTGTTCTCCATCGTAGCCAATGCCACGTTCGGAAACACTATTAAGCAGTTCACCGGCAAAATTAACGTTTCGGTCTACTTGCAAGATTCGGTGTCGCCGGCGCAGAGCAAGCAGCTCACCAGCGAGATAAGCAAGTTACCGAGTGTACGCTCGGCGCAGTATTTGTCAAAAGAACAGGTGCTGAAGCAGTATGTGGCACAGAATGCCAATAATTTGGCACTGCAGCAGGCTATCAACGAAACGTCAAATCCACTACCGGCGACGATCCATATTTATCCGCGCGATCTCAATCAGATCAAAGAAATCGAGTCTTTCCTATTGAAGCCCGCTAACAAGGCTCTGCAAACCTCTGACTCGCCGTCGTATTCGGGTAGCCTGAAGCAGGCCATTGATAATATTACGCACATTACGAATATTTTGCGGGAAATTGGCGCTGTGGCGGTGGCCGTGTTCGCCGCTGTCTCGGTACTGATTATCTTTAACACCATTCAGATGGCGATTTTCAACCGCCGTGATGAGATTCAAATTATGCGCCTCCTGGGCGCCAGCACCAATTACATTCGCGGCCCGTTCGTGGTAGAAAGTGCCATTTATGGCATTCTGTCGGCCATCATTTCGGTGCTGATTATCAACTCGGCCTTCGTAGTTTCTTCGTCAACTCTGCAGGCAACTACCTTGGGCTTATTGGATATCGGCTACGCCACCACTTATTTTGATAGCCATTTTTGGTTACTTTTGACACTGCAAATGCTTATCGGTATAGTTATTGGAGCTGTCTCCTCCATCATAGCGACCCGACGGTATCTTAAGTTTCGTACCAAGTAGAGGGGCGCCTTCACATGACAGCACATTGTGGGCGAAGACCTGCGCTTCGGTGCTCACGTACCATAACGTACGCTCCGCTCCGATGCTCTGCCTTCATCCCACACTGCACTATCATGTGAAGGTGCGTACTGATTTGAGTAATTATCTTCAACTCCTTGAACTGGCAGGGAGTTACTTTTGACCCCGATAGCATTCCAGTAGACAAACACTATAAACAGCCAAAGCCATAAGAATAAATGTACCTGGAGGGTAGTATTGAAAAAGCTTGCCAAGTGGAGTATACTAAGCACTAGCATAAACAAAATAAAAACTATGCCAAAACCAAATAAAAAAATGTCTTTGCAGCAACTTCGCAGCACGCCCGTGCTAGTTTTATCCAGTGCCGTAGTGATAGCGGCCACGCTAATACCACCGCTTGTACGTGCCGATCAGTTCGATGATCAGATTAATGCGCTGCGTCAGCAAAATGCCAGCGCCCAAAGCTCACTTGATGGCTTGGAAGCGCAGGCTAGTAGCTACCAGGATGCCATCAATCAGCTACAAATGCAGATTAGTGCCATCCAGAGCGCCATTGCCGCCAACGAAGCCCAACAAGCCGATTTGCAGCAGCAAATTACTGCTGATCAGCAAAAAATCGATCAGCAAAAGAGCGTACTGGCAAATGACCTAAAAACGATGTATGTCAGCGGTCAGCTGACGCCGGCCGAAATGCTGGCTACCAGCAATTCGTTTAGCGATTACATCGATAAGCAGGAAGCCTATTCGGCAGTGCAGGATCAGATTCACAAGACCCTGCAAGACATCGCGGCCTTACAGCAAAAACTGAAAGCGCAAAAAGATCAGGTAGACCAGTTACTGACTAGTCAAAAAGCGCAAAATGATCAGCTAACTGCCGCCCAAGCACAACAGGCACAGTTACTAGCGTATAACCAAGATCAGCAGAATAGCTATAATGCCCAGCTGGCCAGCAACAGCTCCAAGATTGCCGACTTGCGCAAGCAGCAGGCGATTCTAAACTCCAAATACAACATCGGTAACTTCAAGGGCGACCCGAATAACGGTGGCTACCCATCGGTCTGGGCCAACGCGCCGCAAGATTCAATGATCGACGACTGGGGCATGTATAACCGTGAGTGCGTTGGTTACGCCGCCTTCATGGTGCATCAGGAATATCTGGCGGGCCGCGCCAGTCACGACATGCCGTGGTGGGGAGGTGTGGGCAATGCCAACCAGTGGGATGATAATGCCCGCGCCGCTGGTATCCTGGTTGACACCAACCCCACAGTCGGTTCTATTGCCATCAGCAATGCCGGTGCCTATGGGCACGCCATGTATGTGGCTGCCGTGAACGGTAATGAAATCTATGTCCAGCAATACAATCAGCAGCTAACTGGTCAATACTCCGAAGGCTGGCGCTACACCACCGGCCTCGTCTTCATCCACTTCTAAGCAGCTAAGCCCTTTTAGATTCTTGGCAGAGGGGAATCCGGCATTCTAGCAAGTTGGAGGTTGAGTACAGGGTCTACTAGCCAAAGAAGCTCAGGTACTCCCATAGGGGTGAAAGCAGACGAATAAAATTCCTTGAAGCGCAGGCGCTCATATAGAGCCTTCGTGGCGTCTTGCAACTGTCGATTTATTCTGTTTTTTGAAAGTATGCGCCCATGTTGATGTGCAATACTGTTGAAGGGGTTAATGAGAGTGGAAGTTAATGCGCCGCGTTGTCGTATATATGCCCCGGGATCATATGTAGGGTCCCGAGACGGCCTATCGGTTTCTAATGGACGCAAAGGTAATTTTCCAGTCAACATGCGACTTACAAAATGTTGGTTTGGCGCGGCATGCTTCTTTTGCCATTCACTTAAATCACGAAGAGCCTGTTGATCCGCTTCGTTAGCGTAAACATTAATTGGATGTACTAGGGGTGTAGCGACTGTATCGTCGTGAGGAGCTTCGCTAAAAAAGACGCCATATCCTCTACGGGCTAATAAGGCCAGTTGCAGGCCGTGTAAGGTTGAAACGCGTTCCAGAGTCTCAAATAGGGGAGTATCTTCGGGGGGTTGGTGGGTGACAAGCTCTGCAATTAAAACATCGCTTTGTTCTCTAAAAGCGTTTAGGTCGTGCTCAAAGTATGGATAGGTCGATGGGGCACCCATGACTTTTTTATACAACGACTCTAAAGATAAAGCAAATAAATTTCCCACTAGGATTTGTTATAATGAATGCTAATGCGTTTCAAAACAGAGACAGGTGAGGGTAGTGAGGTTGGGGTCAAAAAATGGTATCAGGGCGGCCCGGCCAAGTATTTTGCTTGGCTGTTTGCGGGGCTGCTGATATTCGGGCTGGGCATCAATGTCGGCAACGGTCACATTAGTTTTGGCAAGCACGGGCCGGCTGGTCTGCCGTCACAGCTCGATTATACCTCTGTTAACCAAGTCTATGATTCGCTCAAGCATAACTACAATGGTAAGTTGACGGCCGCTCAGCTCACCGACGGACTCAAACACGGCCTGGCCGAAGCCACCAATGACCCGTACACCGAATATTTCACGCCGGCCGAAGCCAAGCAGTTCAACAGCGAGCTCAATCAGTCCATTACGGGTATTGGCGCCGAACTGGGGCAGGACGGTGACAAAAATCTGATCATCGTCTCACCCATCAAAGGTTTCCCTGCCGACAAAGCTGGCTTACAAGCGCAAGACATTATTACTACCATTAACGGCCAATCGACCACTGGCATGTCCATCGATGCGGCCGTCAATAAAATCCGCGGCCCCAAGGGCAGCAAGGTTACCCTGGGCATTATTCGCGATAAATCACAACCGCTGAGTATCAGCATTACCCGCGACACCATTCAAATTCCCAGTGTCACCACCAAGACTTTGGACGGCAATATCGGTTACCTGCAAATAAGTACTTTTGCCGATGACACCAGCGATTTGGCCAAAAAGGCCGCTGATTCGTTCAAGCAGGCCGGCGTGAAAGCGGTAATTCTCGATTTACGCGGCAATCCGGGCGGTTTACTGGATGCAGCCGTCAATGTTTCCAGCTTGTGGCTGCCGGAAGGTGACACAGTCGTGGAGCAGCGGGGAACTGGCGGCGATGATGTATCACGGGCTGCCGGTGACGATACCCTGAATGGCATCCCAACCGTCGTGCTTATCGACAACGGTTCGGCCTCAGCTTCAGAAATCACTACCGGCGCGCTGCATGACAACAAAGCCGCCTATGTCATCGGCGAGAAGAGCTACGGCAAAGGCGTGGTCCAGCAGCTCATAAATTTCAAAGACGGCAGCCAGCTAAAGGTCACCGTCGCCAGCTGGTATCGCCCGAACGGCAAAAACATCAACCATCAGGGCATTACACCTGACAAAACTGTCGCTGAGCCCAGCGACGCCACTCCAGATAACGATCCGCAGCTCCAGGCTGCCGAAGACTACCTCAATCGTTAGCTCAGAATAAAGAATGGCGAATGAAGAATGAAGTTATTCCAGCGCTGCTGAGACCTTTTTTGTTGAACCTCAGCTATTGGCTACGTCAGTTATTAGCCGACCCAGGTCTATTCATTATTCCTCATTCTCTATTCTGCCGCTTCGCAGCTAATGGTTGTAAAATCTGCCAAAGCAGCGTAAGAGGTTTGATATTTTACCTCTGACCGTGTAGTATTAATCATGAACAAAAAGGAGCGAGAGTGGCAGGGGCTACTAAGTATGTGTTTGTAACAGGTGGAGTGCTTTCCGGATTGGGAAAGGGTATCACCGCCGCCTCGCTCGGCAACCTTCTAAAAGCTCGCGGGCTGAAGGTTAACCTCCAAAAATGTGATCCGTATCTGAATGTCGACGCCGGTTTGCTGAATCCGCGCGAGCATGGTGAATGTTTTGTAACCAAAGATGGCGCTGAGACCGATCTGGATTTAGGCCACTACGAACGTTTTATCGACGAAGAATTAACCCAGGCCAGCAGCCTGATGAGCGGGCGGGTACTCTTAAAAGTTATTCAGGACGAGCGCGCCGGCAAGTACCAGGGCAGCACTGTACAAATAATTCCCCATGTTACCGGTGCGATACAGGATCATATCCTGGAAGCCGGCAAAAATTATGACGTGCACATCGTGGAAATTGGCGGTACCGTCGGTGACTACGAATCGCTCAGTTTCATCGAGGCTATCCGCGAATTCAGCATGCGCGTTGGCCGCGAAAACTGCGTGTATATGCATGTGGTCTATCTGCCATATCTCAACGCCAGCCAAGAGTTTAAGACCAAACCGGCTCAAAATGCGGTGCGTGACTTCCGCGGGTTTGGTATTACGCCAGATATCTTGATTGCCCGCAGCGAAGAAAAAGCACCAGAAACATTAGTGCGGAAACTGAGCATGTTCTCTGGCGTGGCCGAAAAGGCCATTGCGCTATTGCCCAACGCCTCTAGCATCTACGAAGTGCCGTTAACGCTCGAAGATACCGGTATTGCCGATGTCATTTGCCAACAGCTTGGCCTGAGCATTCAAAAGCCCGATCTAAAGGAGTGGCGGGCCATGGTAGAGAAAGCTACGGCCGAACCGGCCAAAACCGTCACCATCGGTCTGGTGGCCAAATATATGGACAATTCCGACACTTACATGTGCGTCTTCGAAGCTTTGCACGCCGCCGGCTGGGCAAATGATGTTGGTGTGGATATTAAATGGATTGACGCCGAATCGCTCGAGAAAATGTCCGATGACGAACTGCAAACTGCTATGCAGGAGTACGATGGCCTGGTAGTGCCTGGTGGCTTCGGCAGTCGCGGTGTCGAAGGTAAAATTCGCGCTGCCACTTATGCCTTGAAGCATAAGAAACCATACCTGGGCCTGTGCTACGGCCTACATATGATGGTGATTGCCGCTGCTCGCCTAGCTGGGTTGGAAGGCGCCAACACCACTGAGATTAATCCAGACACCAAATATCCGGTGATTGCCACTATGGATGGCCAGGCCGGTAAGGAAAACACCGGTGGCACCATGCGCCTGGGCAACTATGCCTGTCATTTCGAAGCCGACAGCTTGGCGGCCAAAGTCTATGGTACGCAAGACATTCTGGAGCGTCACCGCCACCGCTACGAAGCCACTCCGGCATTCGTAAAAGATTATGAAACCTGGGGCCTCAAAGCTAGTGGCATCAACCCGGATAACGGTCTGGTAGAGGTGATAGAAGGCGTCGACCATCCATTCTTGCTAGCCAGCCAATACCATCCGGAATTCAAGTCCCGCCCCAACCGCCCGCACCCGATGTTCGACGGTCTCATCAAGAGCTTGTTGCAAAACGAAGCGAAATAAGATAGCGTAAGCAGTATGGACGATTCGAAACCTACCGAGTTCAAAGCTCCGGAACACCCCAGTCGAATCTTGCTTGTCGAAGATGATGACGCGCTAGCCAATGTCTACGTCACGCGTCTGCAAGCTGAAGGCTTCGATGTCCGCCGAGTAGCTAACGGCGAGGAAGCTCTAGCGGCCGCTCTCAACTATCATCCCGATCTGATCTTACTCGATGTCATGATGCCCAAAGTCAGCGGCTTCGACGTGCTGGATATCTTACGCAACACACCCGAAACTGCCAACCTCAAGATCATCATGCTCACCGCCCTCAGCCAGGAAAGCGACAAAGCCCGCGCCGAATCCCTCGGGGTAGACGATTACCTAGTCAAATCCCAAGTAGTCATCGCCGACGTCATCGAACGCATCAAACACCACTTAGCTGAATAATCAGTACTTCAAGTTAAAACACAAAATTGACTTTATATAATTTTTGTGCTAATATTTTATCTGTAAACTCTGAAAACAAATATGTATGACGCAACAAGTCATCGGACTAATACAATAGAGCGTTTAATCCCTCGTCAGCAGGAAATAATTGCTACTATTATTGCTCAGCCAGAGTATTCCCATGCAACATTAAAAGAAAGTAACGAAGGAGTAGTCCTAAAAACTACAGGGCAAAGCATGGGGGGCGACGTAATCGACGCTGGGCAGCGGCAATCACTTCGGGCAGTTATTGGCGCAGGTAGTGAGTTGTTTGGGATAGTACGAATTGATGATGAGCACAACACCGACGCAAATGGTCATGTGCTAACCAGACTAGCTCAAAACAATTATGAGCAGCCGGCAATTATAGGTGTTATACAGCCTGGCGAAGCACTAAATATTGGCCGCGATGCAGCACATAATAATGATCCTACAATGTCACAAAGTCATTTCTCGGTCAGCTTAGCTGAGGCCGGTATTGTCATTAAGGACTTACGTTCTACAAACGGCACCAAACTGTTTGCTCACGAAACCACGCTAGCTCCACGTATGCCAGAATTAGAAGGACAAGTAGCCAATCGAGCCTTAAAACGTCTTGCTGCACTTATGCCACGTCGCAAATCTAAGCTGGAGCCCACTCCGAAAGATCCCCTACAAGAATCTACTATCTGGGCTCCTGATCCTGAAGAGGTAAGAAATCTTTTAGAGCCCATAAGTGAGCAGTACCGATTTCTCGAATCATTAATTTCTGAGACAGCTATTGATACAAGAATCGCTGAACTCGAAGCGCATATTCACCAATATCCACACCTAAAAGAGCTGCATCGTATAGAGCAGGCTCTCAACGACAATGCCCATAGGTGGGGTGAAGCTCATAAACATAATGATGAGCAGCAGAAAAAGGACTTAGACAGGCAAAGAACTGAGCTAATTACTCTGCGGGAGGGCTTTAGTGAAGAGGAACAGAGTCAGTATTGGCTTATTGATCGGGAGTTACAAAGGTTACGCCAGGATACTTCGATAGTAAAAGCTACCCCGCAGCAAGCGATGAAGCTAGTAAGTTATCTTGAAAATGCGCCGTCAATTTGGGCAAGTCCATCTGCTAGTGCACCCTTTGAAGATTATAAAAATATGTCTGGAGACGATTGGCAACAGGTAGATGATCACGTTATACAAAACTATCTTGCCAGCCGAGGAAAAATTAAGGCTCGAGCAGCAGGGAATATGCTAATCGTTGATGCTGAGCAAGGCAAACCTATCGACGTTTCCCTTAGTTTAATCGTTGACATACCAACGTTTAGTGGTTGGCAAGGGCGGACCCCGGATTACATGGACCGAACCTCAAAGACATGGTCGGTTAATGGTGAAACTGGTGAGATGAACAGCGCGGCTGTGGTTAAGAAATATGCAGGCCAGCCTACAGAATTGCCGCCACTTGATTACATACAGGCACTGATTCAACCTAATGGCAAAATCTTACTCACCATAGGCAATGAAGGCTCTCATCGTACTGCTGCGGCTATTCTACGCGGCGTGCCAGCAATTGCGGTGAAACAAGTTAGATTTCATTTATTGGATAAGAATATCGTATAATTGACTTTTTATAAAACTTATGCTAGTATTTAGTAAGTTACTCAAATTACTCAGATAGAATCAAAATATGACAGGACAAGATCCAACATTAACAGGAAACGCAAACCCAACTGCTTACGAACAGTTGCGAGCTGATCCAATTGTACGCGAGCTATCTGGGAGTGGCCCAGAGGCATTTGAACTGTCGATTGCCGAGCAGCCGCCATTGGCTACACGCCAGTTATCGGATGGCAGAACTTTGAATCTGCAATACAGCATTGATGCCAGTGGTCAGAGATACCAAGTGTGGGGTGGGCAGTTGGCGGATGAGAGCACCTTCGCCGGTGCAATTATGATTACTAAGGAAGATTTTGATCCTGCGGCACCGGCAGACGATCCTCGGAGTTGGAGTGTAAGTCTGTATGTAGATAGACCAGGAGTAATACAGTTGCCGGCTGGCGATGCGTCTAAATCTAAAGGGACTGCCTTTGTGGGCTTTGCTCTGGACAAATATGGCCTGCAACTGAGTACTGATAAAGATCAGATGGTGACTGTGCTTATGCGGAATTCTTCCGAAACCAGTGATGCAGCGGCTTCAGCTGCCGTGGAGGTAAGCGCATATGCAGGTGCGACTGCTCTGACAGACTTAGGCTCGACCAATACCGCAGAGTTTTTACCAGAGGTTTCAGGTAATGAGACTGCTCCTACGGCTGAACAACCTGCGGCCGCAGTTGAAGGAAGTGAGGAAACGGTAGTAGAAGATGATATTGAGCTGGGTACTACTCCAGAAGACGAGAAAATTAATTTTAAGCTTACTAGTGCGGAAATTAAGAATGTAGAAGATTTGACTGCTCGAATGCGGGAGTGCTTCAAACTGGCTGGCAACCAATTGGTTAATCGTGAAGCTGCAGATGCTGCACTGACTGAAATGGTTGACCGGGCACTTGAAACTGCTCGTGCCGCAGGCGCTTCAAAGAACTTGGAAATGGTAATTCGTGGCGTAGCTGCCGGTGCACTAACGGATAGAACTAGGGTCTGGGGCATGATAGAGCCGATATTTGCGGCCGGTGCTCTACCAGAAGCAAGCCGAGCAGTTTTAACAACTTTGATTAGCAATATGAATGGTATGCGGCAGCAGTCAGCACCTGAATCAGAAAAGATTAGTGAGGCCTACCGGTCGGTGGATATGACTGAGCTAAATTGGCCTGTGAGGGACGAACCTACCAGAGCTTTTCTGGTAGCATATCGACTTGGTATCCATAGCCAGGGACAGATTGACCAACAAGATTATAGCCATCGGCTATTACAAAGGCTAGAAGGCTCACCAGCAAGATAGAGAACAAAAGTGCCGACTACTCGGCACTTTTATGAGCGGACTTTATTTAGACTATTCGACTGTGACTTCAGTGCGCAGAAAGCCAATGTCTTGGCTTTTCTGTAGGCACGAGCGAAGCATCGTCCAGTGAAACCTTACTCTACTGTAACCTCAGTTCTGGCCACGCTTTTGCCGGTGAAGAGGCGGACGCGGCGGGTGGTGAACTTGACGACACCGTCTTTGGCGGCGTGGATAGTGTAGTTGCGGCTGAGTTTGGTGCCTTTGCCGGCGCGCTTGGTGAGACCGACTTGGCGGACGATGACTTGGCCGGTTTTGACGGCTTGGCCACCGAATAGTTTAACACCGAGGCGTTGGCCTTGGCTATCGCGAGTGTTCTTGGCGGTACCGCCAGCTTTCACATGTGACATATATGCTCCTTACGCGCGGCCTGTCATAGGCGGCGCATTACTGCGTTGCCGGCTCGAAGTGCTCCTCCAGCGTACCTAAAAGTACGCTTCCGTCCGCGCTTCGCCGGCGCCTTGTACTGCATCCACCTATGGCAAGCCTTAACAGTGGTGAGGACAATTTATTGCTTTGTTAATACGAGCAGTTGGCGGGCGACGATTTGGTCTTCTCGGTGATAGAGAAGCTGGTCGTCCCGAACGTGCTCAAATCGTACTTGATTATAGCCCATATCGCTTATCTGGTCAATAAGGGGTAGATGTCTGAAGTTCGATTTCCGATTTCCGATTTCCGATTTCTGAGATGATTGTCCGGAAATCGGTGTTACGTTCCAGGCGGGGACGGCCAGGCAGAGGCGAGTGCCGGCGGGTACTTGCGGGGCAAGGTTTCGTAGGAATTTTTTGATGATGAGGTTACATTCGGTGACGGTTTGCTCGAGAATTTCCCGATCTGGCTGGGTGGTGAACGGGCGGCCGAGGTAGGTTTCAGCGGCGATGAAGTCGATTGGGGACTGCCAGTGATGATTGGTGGCATCGGCGGTTTCTAGGTTATAGCTTCTAGCTTCTAGGTTATAGATAGAGGTCAGCCAGTCTAAATTGTGTTGAGAGTAGTCGATCATGCGCGGTTCCAAGTCGCTGCCGTAGGCTTGATAGCCCATGAGGAGGGCTTCCTGCAGGACAACGCCGGTGCCGCAGAACGGATCGAGAATAGTTTGATTGAGCTGCGGGATTTGGACGGGTGCATCGGCTGGGATGTCACAGATGGAGGATAATTGCTCCGCTGCGAGGGGGCCAGTGGCGAGATTAACGATGGTTTGGGCGAGTTTGGGCGGCAGCATGCCGACTTTGCTGTCGCGTTTGGGACGCTGGCGGTCACGGCGGGTGTAGGCGTTGATATCTTGGACGCGGACGGTTTGGGCAATGATGGTTTTGCTGCCATCGGGCACGAAAATGAGCTCCCAGGCGCGTTGATCGGTCAGGTGGTTGTGATAGACTTGGGCACTGGAGAGGGCTAGGTCATTGTTTGGCACCAAACGGACGGAGCGGCCGGAGTCCTGGCGGATGGCTTTTTTGAGGCTGAGGCCAGTGGCATTCAAGCGGGCCGGCGTCAGTTTCAGGTCGTAGGCGCTGAGGCCGAGCGTCATTTTGCCCTCGGGCATGGTCGCGGCTTGGACGGGTGAAACTTTTATTAGAAATTTTTCAATCTCGCCCCAGTTGGTGGTGTCGAGGGTGGTGAGAATCTTACAAAACTTAACGGTGCCGCCGAGGCGGTTAAAAGCGACCAGGCAGGGGTCTACGCTGAGCCAGGCGGCTTGGCTGCCGACGGGGCGGACCTTATCGGCGCCGTACAGGCTTTCCAGCTCGGCAATACCCAGGGCCGGCTGGCGGCCCAAAATCATTAAACTCTCAATCATTTACCCTAGTATACCGCGAAATCGTGCAAGTTTCGGTATACTAAAGGCTAATGGCTAGCGATTCGTATCTTAAGCGCAATTGGAAACTGATCTTAAACCTAGTGACTATCGGCGCGCTGCTGCTGCTGATTGTGGCGGTGCACAAGCAGTTGGCGCAAACACTGCACGATCTGACCAAAGTTCATGCCTGGGCATTGCTGCTGCTGATTCCAATTGAGGCTCTGAATTACCACGCGCAGGCCAAAATGTATCAGGGGATGTTCGATATCGTCGGCGAGAAGCTGCGATATAAATTTTTATATAAATTATCGCTGGAGCTGAATTTTGTGAACCATGTTTTTCCGAGCGGCGGGGTGACCGGGATATCGTATTTTGGCTTGCGCCTAAAGCGCGACGGTGTCAGTGCAGCCAGGGGTACGCTGGTGCAGCTGATGAAATTGGTACTGACATTTACGTCATTTGAGATCTTACTGTTGCTGGGGATGCTGATTTTATCGGCGGTCGGAAAGGTGAATAACAGTATAATTTTTATTGGCACGGCTATCACCATGCTGACATTCGTGGGGACTGGCATAGCCTGGTACATTGTAGCTGATCGGCACCGGGTGCAGAGCTTTTTTGTGACTACTACGCGCGTTCTGAACAAGTTGATTCAAGTAGTGCGGCCAAAGCACCCTGAAACGATTAGTATTGAAAAAGCTCGGCCAATGTTCGATGAACTGCACGATAATTATCAGCTTTTTAAGACCAAATACCAGCAGTTGGAGCAACCATTTTTATGGGCGCTAGTGGCTAATGTTACCGAGATTGCTGCTGTGTACGTGATCTTTATAGCCTTCGGACACTGGGTGAATGTAGGGGCGGTAATTTTGGCTTATGCGGTAGCGAATTTTGCAGGTCTGGTGTCGGTGCTACCGGGCGGGGTAGGTGTCTATGAAGCCCTCATGACCGGTGTGCTGCTGGCGGGCGGCGTGCCGGTGGGGATTAGCCTGTCGGCGACGGTGATGTACCGGGTACTCAATACTTTGCTGCAAATTCCACCGGGGTATTATCTGTATCATCGCAACTTGCAGAATAAACCACAACCGGCTGATAGCGACTTCCGATCATAGATCCCCGAGCCCCATATCGATTACCAATCAAAGATTAAAGAGTCACCCTCTCCCTCCTTGTCATCCCAGCTAGCCTGGAGATCCAGTAGCAAAGCTTACTTAACAAGGAACCAGTACCACTTAACACTAGGCTGTCAATCTTCCGTCATCCTGCTGTTCCAGCGATCAGCTGGAACCTATGCCGAACCCGAACGAGCCTGCCAATAAAATTAAAAGCGAGTCCGGCGTGAAGCTATAACTAGTTTCAGGATCCATGCGAACGCACAGGGCTCCTCATAACAGTACTGGCTCCAAGTCTCACCTCTCTTTTTTCTCTCCTCTTCTTTGGACCGCCAAAGAAGCAAAGCTCTCGGGCTGCGTTTTGCCGCGGGGCTGGCTTACCAGCCAGGAGTGGCGCTAGCACAACGACCCCTATCGGGGATCGGTCAAATTTTACTTAATTTTAGCGGCAGAAAATTTGACTGAGTGCTAGCTTGATTCCACTCCTGGCTGGTAAGCCACCTCCGGGCAAAGCCGATGCCCGAATGAGCAGTGAGGGGCTTATACTGAATCCATGCGAGACTTCCTCCAGGATTATAGCGAGCTTGGCGGGAGGTTGTAGGCCCGAACCCTACATTAAAGTTCTTACTGAAATCTATAATCGGAAATCGAAAATCGGTACAATAGAAAGATGATTATTGAAGAGATCATCGTGGGCGAAGTGCCACCACTATCGGTGTCGGAATTTGTGGCGCTCCTAAATCAGACGCTGGAATACGCTTATCCGAGTGTGACGGTGACGGGTGAACTGGCGAATTTTCGGGTTAGCAAAAACAAGTGGGTGTATTTTGACCTGAAAGACGAAAATAGCAGCGTCAAATGTTTTGGTACGGTTTATCAACTGCCAGGACCGCTGGAAGACGGCATGTTGCTGACGGTGCGGGCTCAGCCGCGGTTGCACCAGCTTTATGGCTTTAGCTTGAACGTTATTAGTATGCAACCGACGGGCGAGGGGACGATTCGCCGAGCGGCAGAGCTATTGCAGGCCAAACTGACGGCTGAGGGTTTGTTTGATGAAGATCGCAAGCGGGCATTGCCATATCCGCCATGCCGTATAGGGCTAATTACCTCTAGCGAATCGGCAGCTTATGCCGATTTTATAAAGATTATCAGCGCTCGCTGGGCTGGACTGGAGATTGAGCTGATTGACGTGCAGGTGCAGGGCGATGCAGCACCGGCCCAGATTGTGTCGGCCATCGACCGGTTTAATGGTCAGGCTGAACCACCGGACGTGCTGGTGATTACCCGTGGCGGTGGCAGTGCTGAAGATTTACAGGCCTTTAGTCATGAGCAGGTCACGCGGGCGGTGGCGGCTAGCCGCGTGCCGACACTGGTTGCCATCGGGCATGAGGTCGATATCAGCCTGGCGGAATTAGCGGCCGATCAGCGAGCTAGTACGCCCAGCAACGCGGCGGAAATGCTGGTGCCGGACCGCCAGCATGTACTGATGCAATTAACTGACTATCGGCGGCAGCTACACCGCGGTCTGGATGATCTGGTGGCCGATACCAAGCAACGCGTTAAAGACTGGCAAACCGATTTGCAGCAGTACATGCTGCAAAGGCTAAAGTTCGAGCAATCGTCGCTAGCCGGCAAAGCGCAGCTGCTGAGCGTCCTCAACCCAGAAGCGGTGCTGCGGCGCGGTTATGCTATTGTGCGCAAGGACGGCACTATAGTGCGCGCAGCTTCCTCGCTAAAACGCGGCGAGCGGTTATCCATACAATTTCATGATGCAATAATGACGGCGACAGTTGACGGTAAAATAAAGGAGTAATTATGGCGAAGCAGGACATTAACTATCATGATCTCAGTACAGAGCTAGAAGCGATCTTGCTGGAGCTGCAGCAAGACGGGTTGGACGTTGATTTTGCTATCAAACAGTATGAGCGGGGTTTGGAGCTGGTAAAACTGTTGGAAGATTACCTGAAAACTGCTGAAAATAAAGTTACTAAACTCAAGGCTACGGACACGGAATAGCTATCATGCTGCTCCTAGGCCTGGCGTTACTAGTACTGATTGCTTGCTTCAGTTTTGTGCTATTGTTCGGGGCGCCATATGTGCCTACGCTAACCAAGCACATGAAAGTAGCATTGGAATTAGTCGATTTACAGCCCGGTCAAACACTTTTGGAGCTGGGGTGTGGTGACGGCAAAGTACTGCTGGCGGCCGCTCGGCAGGGCATTCGGGTTGTTGGTTACGAACTTAACCCCTTATTAGTATTAGTGTGCCTATGGCGTACTCGACATTACCGCAAATTAGTTAGTGTACACTGGCGTAATTTTTGGCGCGTGAAACTGCGTGAAACAGATGGAATATTCGTATTTGTATTACCGCGGCAGATGGCAAAATTGGATACAAAAATTGCTCAAGAAGCTCAAAAACCACTCAAACTAGTGAGTTTTGCCTTTGCCATTCCGCAGAAAAAGCCGGTTAAAAAACGTGATGGCGTGTACTTATATGAATACCCGGCGGCCACAGCGTAGCGCTTGCACCAGGGCCTTAACTCAGTTACCATAAGCATTATGAAGCGTCTGAACCAAACGGGAGCGATGAATGCGCTACTGTTGCCGTTAATTCTGATGATAATTTTCTTTATTGGCGTCGCGGCTTTTGCGGTCTGGGCCTTCAGCAGCCGGGAAGATTACAAGAACAATGTCAATCAGAAAATTACTGCTGCTAATGCCAAGGCTGTGCAGGCCGAGGATGCCAAAAAGGATGCGCAATTCGCCGAAGATTACAAAAAGCCACTAAAAGTCTATAGCGGCCCGGCGGCGTTCGGCAGTTTGCAGCTCAGCTATCCTAAAACCTGGAGCGGCTATGTCGACGAAACGCCAAATGGCATCGCGGATGTCGACGGTTATTTTTACCCGGGTGTAGTGCCGGACACGCAGGCTCAGAACAGTGCGTTTGCGCTGCGCGTGCAGGTAGTGAACCAAAGCTACAGTAACGTCATGCAGAATTTTGCGACGTACATTTCCAGCAAAAAAGTCACTTCAATACCGTATAGTTTGCCGAAGGTTAGCAGTATCATCGGCTCACGGCTGGATGGTGAAATTATCCAAAACAAGCAGGGCAGCATGATAGTTTTACCAATGCGTGATAAAACCTTGAAGCTCTGGACCGAAGCTAGCCAATTTGAAAATGACTTCAATAATACGATTTTGCCGAACTTCACATTCTCGCCCTAAAAATTAAAATTTTCTAATCCTACTAGTGCTATACTTGAGCTGTAACGTAAGTGAGGGCACGTACGGGTCTATGAGGCGAGGGGCAGCAGTGAGGCAGCAGGTACCGGCATTGTCGGAGCAGCTGCTTCTGGCTGTGGCTGAGCAGCTGAAAGTGCCCTTTCTACAAATATCCCACCGAGCCGAGCTTGCGGCGTTCGGGCGGCAGCACATTGCGGGCGAAGTACTACTGTCCGAGGGCCGCGATAGCTTAGTGTTAAGCGAAGATTTGAGGGAAATTCAAACTACGGCGGAGATGGCGGTGCGGTTATTGGACAATTATTTATTGGGGGCTCGTTTGGCTTTGGAAGAGCAGTATCGGCTGCACATGGAGCCGGTGTCGGTGGCCTCGGTGCTATATGATACGGGGCAACAGCTGGATGCTATGGCTAAATTGTATGGAGTAGAGCTGGAGTTATCGCTGGGCGGCAAGTTTGGACCGGTCATGGCACACCGAGCGGCTTTGCAGTCGGCCTTGGTTAGTCTGGGCTACTCGCTGATTGAAGCTTTGCCAAGTATCGAAGATAAAAAATTACGTTTGCAGTTGGCGGCACACCGCTGTCGCTACGGCATCGTGGCCGGTATGTATTCGGACACCGAACAATTGAGTGCCGAGGCTCTGCGCCAAGGCCGCCGGTTACATGGCCACACCCGGCAGCCAGTATCCACTCTATCGCCCAGCAGCGGCGCGGGTATCTTCGTGGCCGATGCGATTTTGCAAGCTATGGATTCGGAACTAAAAGTGTCGCGTCACCACAGATTATTTGGTCTGGGTATGGTGTTGCGACCCAATCATCAATTGCAATTAGTATGAAGATTTTACTCGTGGAACCGGATCGTTTGCTGGCGCGTAGTTATACGCAGGCTTTGCAGCGGGCCGGTCATGAAGTGGTGGTAGCTGTGACGGCTCAGACGGCTATTTTTGAAGCGGACACTACTGCGCCGGATATGGTGATTTTGGAATTGCAGTTAACTCGGCATAGCGGCATTGAATTTCTATACGAGTTTCGTACCTACAGCGACTGGCAGAACATTCCCGTGATTGTAGTAAGTCATGTGCCGCCGACGGAGTTTACCGACAGCTGGGAAATCCTCCAAAATGAACTGGGAATCGTGGCTTACCACTATAAGCCAAGTGTTTCACTGACCAAACTAGTGCAAATAGTAAATGAAACCAATGGCAAAGAGTGGGTAACAGATGACAGAAAGGTGGCAGATATCAGCTAGCCAAGTGAGACGTTAGTATCTGTCAACCAAAAACTATAAACTGAAGTCATGAAGCAGCTGGTTACGACGGGCATTGTGTTAAGCCGCACCGACTACGGTGAGGCGGATCGCATCTTGACTTTACTGACGCCGGAGCAGGGCAAACTGCGCCTGATGGCCAAAGGCGTGCGGCGCATTAAGTCCAAACTGGCGGGTGGTATCGAACTGTTTAGTGTCAGCAATATTACGTATATTCAGGGCAAGCGTGAGGTTGGCACGCTGCTGTCCAGCCGCCTTCTCAAACATTACGGGCATATCGTGGAAGACATCAACCGCACCATGCTCGGCTACGAGCTGATCAAACAGCTCAACAAAGCCACCGAGGATCAACCGGAAGCAGAGTACTTTGATTTGCTCCAGCAGGCTTTTGCGGCCCTTGACGATCTGGCAATCGATCTTGGATTGATAAAACTATGGTTTACGGCTCAGCTACTACGATTAGACGGCCATACACCCAACTTACAAACAGATATCACCCATCAAAAGCTCGAGATAGACAAAAAATATGAATTTAGTTATGACGACATGGCTTTTATTAATCGACCTGACGGTCAATTTACGGCTGACCATATCAAAGTGTTGCGACTGCTGTTTAGCGGCAATTACCCGCAAATTTTACAGCAAATTATCTCCATAAGTGATTTAATCCCTCAATGCTTGGCATTATTGCAAACGCTACGCCAATTGCATTAAAGACTAACAATCTAAAAAGAAACTTTTCTTGATGATTGTTATATAGGGTGGCCGTTATGCCTAGACCCAGAAGATATGAAGAACTTAGTAGCCGAGCCCGGGAATTGCCACGGATCGCTTTGGACAGAGCTTTACGCGAAGCCGGTCTATGCTTGCATATGCCTCCTAGTGCCGAAGAGTGCCGCTTCATCAACATGCACGACATTGTGCCCGGAGCTTGCGTATTTAACGATAATCAGCATCGGCAACCTTTTATGGAAGGGTCTAGTTTCTCGTTGACTGGTATTACGGTACCCCCAAAGGCGCTGCTTGACCAATGGCGAGAGCAACTAGGTTTGACAAGTCTGTTTAAGCCCATAATTTCAACAGAAAGTCATCTTGTGGCAGCCGGCTTGCAGGCCCGGGTCAGGCGTTTGCATATTACCTTAGCTAGGCTCGGACCGACAACAATTTTCTTGCACGGGGATGGCAGACCGCCGGAAGCGGTACTTGACCAGCATTTAATAGCTACCCAACAGTTTGCAGGAAGGCTTTTTGATTGCGCTCCGGATGACCCTCTAATTGTTGAAATGATGAGGGACGGAGAGCAGCCTGAGCTGATTAAACGTCGTGAACAACTTCACCCGCTCAGTATGGATGAGGCCTCAGTATTATTACAGGCCCTGGACTCTTCCTCTTTCCAAGTTGCCCTGGCGGTATAATGAACCCATTTTCGTAAACTGTTAAGAGACTATTTGCGGTAACTATCTCAACAAGTTAGATTACGCTATACTCTATGGTTATGAGCGATGTAAAACTTGAAGATATCGTGTCTTTGGCTAAGCGCCGAGGCTTTATTTATCCGGGCTCGGAAATTTACGGCGGCCTCAGCGGTACATGGGATTACGGCCCGCTTGGCGTGGCGCTAAAGCGCAATATTATGCAGTTGTGGTGGAAAATGTTCGTTGAGGATGCCGATGACATGTACGGCGTCGATGCGGCAATTCTCATGAACCAAAAAGTCTGGCAGGCCAGCGGCCATACTAAAACTTTCACTGATCCGATGGTTGAATGTATGAATTGTCATTCGAATTTCCGGGCTGACAAAATTGATGTGTCAGCACCATGCCCAACGTGTGGTCAAAAGAATCAATTCAGTGAGCCAGAACGATTTAATATGATGTTTAAGACAGTGGTAGGACCTAAATATTTCAGTGTTGAGCCCGAAAAAGACGAAATCCTCGATCTAGAGAAGTTGGGAGAGGTCGGCTTTAAAGACAGGAAAACGGGTGCGCCAAGCACTCATTGGAATATCCAAGATCAGTTCGAAGAGTTAAGCGGATTCATGTTTTATGACAAACAGTCCCTCTCTTATTTACGGCCAGAAACTGCTCAAGGTATCTTTACTAATTTCAAGAATGTCGTTGATAGTTTTTATCCGGATATTCCGTTTGGCATCGCGCAGCAGGGCAAGGCTTTTCGCAATGAAATCAGTCCACGGGACTTTGTTTTTCGCTCACGTGAGTTCGAGCAGATGGAAATTGAATACTTTGTGCACCAGGATGAATGGGAAGCGGCATTCGAGATGTGGATCTCCCGAGTACATGAATGGTGCAGGGCGCTTGGTTTGCCGGACGACATGGTGCACGAGCTGGAAGTTCCGGCAGAGGATCGCGCCCACTATAGTAAACGCACGGTAGATTTTGAATTTGATTTTCCGATTGGCCGCGAAGAGCTTTTGGGCTTAGCCTATCGTACCGATTTTGACCTGATGAATATTCAGAAGGCCAGCGGTAAAAGCATGGAATATCGCCCGAAAGATGGTGGTGAACCATTTGTACCGCATGTGATTGAGCCATCATTTGGTGTCGAGCGAGCTATTATGGCTGTATTGACGGCTGCTTACACCGAAGATGAAGTTAATGGTGAAAAACGGACTTACCTGAAATTGCCAGCACATCTAGCACCAGTAAAAGTCGCTGTTTCACCGCTGCTGAAAAATAAGCCGGAGCTGGTCGAAAAGGCCCGCGAAGTCTACCGAATGCTCAAAAAAGAGTTTGGCGCGGTTATGTGGGACGACAACGGAAATATCGGTAAACGCTATCGTCGCCAAGACGAAATCGGCACGCCGTACTGCGTGGTCATCGACTTTGACACCTTAGAAGGTGACAGCAAAGACACTGTTACCGTCCGCGATCGTGACACTACCAAGCAGCAGCGAATCAGCATTGCTTCTTTAGCAAAAAGCCTTCACTTTTTATCATAAGGCCATAACAAAAGGTACCTACTGATAATATAAACATATTATAGCTTTTAATACTTATAAATGTTATAATATGTACATGGCACAAGAAGGTGATGCAAGATTAACGGAAATATCAGCGGCTACAACTGAGCTTGAAGAGCGTGCTCGCATCCTGAATGATCAGATTGGTGAATATGTTGGCGAGCTGGCAACAAGCGGGGCTACCACCGAACAGCTAACAGATCTCAATAGGGTTGGCGATAGTCTTGGACGTATGGCAGAAATCGTCACAGCTGCCCAGGCAGTCATTGATGATACTGACATCGCGATCCTATCCCCCGAATTCCCTGAAGCTGAGCAAACAACCGACGCAATTGATGAGAATCGAGCATACGAGCTTGTTCGTGATCATATTATTGAGCGAGCTGGGTTAGTCTTTACACTTCGGGAGCTTCGTGAATATTTAGAAGATCAAGGAATAGTCATACCACCTGCGCGATTTAATCGGATGTTTGCCAATTGGAAGGATGACATAGAACAGGAAGTGAAGGAAAGCGGAAAAGATGTCTACTTTATGAAAAATCCACCAGGTTTATCAGGAAGTAACCGCAATGTCACTACCTACGTTTTTGCTGATCTTAACCCTGAAAAGATGCTTGCGCGCCGGCCAGTAAGAATACCTAAAGGGCTAACGTATGGTAGTAATACGGACACATCCAAAGTTACCCCACAAGGCTCTCGGGATCGTCATCAACAAGTGGTGGATTTAGTTGCTGCTTTAGGAGCCACGACTAAAGCAACCCGTATTAAACAAGAGTTTGCTAGAATACATGGGCGTAACATGTCAGAAGAAGAGATTGGAGCATTGTTTTCTGAAGTGGTAGAGTCAGGAAAATTATTCACGCGGCGTGAAAATGGTGCTGCCTATTATAGCTTTGAACCCCCAGCTCCCCGCACATCGGCCACCTTACAGAAAGCAAAACAAGAAGGTGATAAGTCTCGTGAACCTATTACTGAAGATCAAAAGAAGCAAGCTCGCTTAATTTTGAAAGCAATGACTGGCCGTTATGCCTATGCAAATAAGCCATTAACTCCTCAAGAGATCATACGGATGGCAAAGAAGATTGATCCTAGCCATGAGCTTGAGGTTGACACCATAAAAATAATAACTGGATATTTACAAGAGATTGGTATTGTACGCAAGACCCAAGGTCGCGAGGGTAGGAGCAGGGCTCGTGCTAAACGTTTAACGGTTCAAAAAATTGGTATTGCTTCGGACTCGGTGATGGCGGCTCTGCGCCGTTCTGGGGGTATCTCGACAGCAATTAGATGCCTAGAATCTGGAGAGCCATTCGTTATTTCTGAATAGTAATAAATATAAAGCAACGCCATATATTACAATAACCTCGCAATTCTAATTTGCGAGGTTATTGTAAATTTATTGGTACCCTTATATTTATACGCCGGCTTTGACGGAGCAGACGGGCCAGGCGCCCCAACCTTGGCTAGCTTGCACGCGCTGCGCAACAGCAATTTGCTGCTCGCGGCTGGCATCGCTGGGCAGGCCACTGCCGCCATTGGCTTGCCAAGTGCCTAAGGTGAACTGTAGGCCGCCGTAGTAGCCGTTGCCGGTGTTGATGGCCCAATTGCCACCAGATTCACAAGCGGCGATCCGGTCCCAGACGCTGCCGTCACCCGGATCGTAATTGACCGCAGATGATGCGCTGGTACTAGTGCTAGCGCTGCTCGTGGTGTCGGCTGTATTTTCGTCCACTACCTGAGCGGGCGTAATTTGCGTATTAACCGGGACATCACGCGGGGTTAGCTGCTCATCATTGGTAGGGATACGCAGCTGCTGGTCCGGATAAATTAGGTCTGGATCAGAAATGTCTGTGTTGGCGTAAAACATACGCAGCGCGGTACTGTTATTGCCAGTAGCAATCTGAGTCAAGTTATCACCCGGTGCCACCGTCACAAGCTTAGGCGCGGGCGCTGTCGGCTGGGCCGGTGTCGTGCTCGGCGTTGACTTGGCCGCGTCAGATGATTTATCTGTTGAACTGGCAACGGTAGTAATTTGATTAGCGGTGTTAATTTTCGTGGTGTCCGAAGACATAAGCGGGCTTGCTGCTACGGTGCTCGTCGACATAACGGCACTCGCAAACAGAGCCGCTGAAAAAGCGACTATTTTCATATTAAACTTATACCTCCCTATATACCTCTACCTAGGGTTATCCACTCATTTATGTAATATATTTAATTGCTAAAAAGGTTGGGATAACAGAGGTAGAAACAGTGTTTTCTCCATCCCACTAGGAAAAACACAAGTACTAGCTTAACCCATACATTTCGTAGCGTCAAGTCTCCCATAGTAATGCCTACATATAGCGTGGCTGACACCTAAACCAGGCTAAAGATACGTTTCGCCTAGGGTGTAACAATTTAGGCTGACGAACCGGCAGAGCAGCCTTACCATAGAGACACAAGGTGTTTTAATAGGGGAATTAGAGGAGGTCAAAATGGTAGGCAATGCGGACTCACAGGCAACTATAGCCGTCAAAAATCTGGCAGCTGCTACAGGATTTTATGGAGGCGTGCTAGGGCTGGCCGTGGAACGGGAAAATCCTTATGAAGTGGTCTATAAAAGCGGTAACACTCGTCTCTCGATCTACGTATCTGAAAGTGCAGGCACTAATGCGGCGACCTATGCTACCTGGGAAGTTAAGGATATAGAAGCGGAAATCGAAGGACTGCAAGCAAAGGGTGTGGTATTTGAGCAGTATGAACTGCCCGGTGTGACCCGGCAGGGCGTAGTACATGTGCTGGGCGATAAAGAGAAAGCTGCGTGGTTCAAAGACCCCGACGGTAACATACTGTGCTTGCATACGACACTAGCCTAAGCTTATCAAACGCTAATTTTACTTCTGAAGAACGGCCATAGCTCAATTTGTTATGCTAATTACTATGACAACTATCATTACTGGTACGACACAAGGTTTAGGGCAGCAGTTACAGACGATTTTAGTCTCCGAACTTGGCGAAGTTATCACCATTAATCGACGCTCGACTGATAACCCTAATGAATTACTGTGCGATTTAAGCTCCAAAGAAGCGGTAGAAAAAACAAAAGATGCATTGCTGCAAAAGGTGACTGATCAGGAAGTTTTATTTGTACTTAACGCTGCTACCTACGGTGATGATGAGACGGTCTCTGATATTGAGCCGAGTGTCCTGGGCAAATTGCTGTATGGTAATGTGTTCGGCCAGCTCAGTTTAGTGGAGACGCTGCTGCAGGCCGGTAAAACAGTCCGATTGGCAGCTGTCAGCAGCGGTATGGGCTCGGCCAGCTTGGCGCCGGAACCGTATCATTACGCGTATTCCGCTAGTAAGGCGGCGCTTGATTTGAGCATTCGGCTCATGAGCAAGCAGTACCAAAACCTCTCTTATCTGATAATTGATCCAGGCTGGATGCAGACCCGCATGGGCGGGGCTGGTGCGACCGAAAATCCAAAAGACGTCGCTCAAAATTTCCTACGCGCCGTAAAAGATGAATCAAAATGGAATAATTCTAGTGGCATGCTAGAAGTAAACACCGACGAAATCATCGGCTGGTAAGAGTATTGACTTTACAATGAAATAGATTATTATGCAACTATGAGCACTCCTATAACAGGTGGCGAAATTGTTCGACCTCAAACTCCGGATGTACTTCCATATTTACGCGTAGCAGGTACGGCAGTGGAGAGAGCTATTGCTGATGAAGTGGATGCCAATAACGAACTATATGTAACGGGTGACCTTGTAAGTGGAGAATATGGGGTAACTGCGTGCAATGTAATTATCCCGAATCCGGCACCAAAACCATTTTATTTTTCAGTTGAAGAAGGACCGCTGAGTAACCTGGATGGCCCACATGTGGGTTTTGCAGCCGTGCGTTTAGTCTTGGCGCCTACCTCAGTCGATGAAGTTCTAAAACGAGATCGGCATCTTGGACCGGCGTTGATTGACAAAGCTTGTTTAGATGGAGTTGTGCCAGATGGGTGGGCCGAAGAGAGTGAATTATGGATAGCGGAAGCTCTGGGTTCGGATATTTATGATAATAAATTTGAGCCTTTACTGGAGGCTGTAAAGTGCGCTTACGGATTGGGTCAGTATACACTTTTTCGTTACTATGCTTCCTGGCATCGATGGCAAGAATATAATTCGGTAGATGCTGTGTTACGACAAGCTGCTATTAGAACGGTGAATAACTTTGATCATTTGCTTAGCGTGCTAATGGGTCCTCAGCTTCCTAGAACTCATGATTTTAGATTGTCCACACCGGCTCGGTCTGAGCTGGAGCCATAAGTAAAATCTTAAGTAGTCTTAGTCGTATATTTCACATACGTCAACGTGACGCTTATGGCATACTGACGAAATTAGGAGGCAAATTATGAAAATTGGCATACTGGGCAGCGGTAATGTCGGCAAGGCGCTGGCGAAGGGTTTTATCAGCGAAAACCATGAGGTGTATCTGGCCACTCGTGAGCCGGAGGGCATTAAGGGTACGCAGCTGCGGGCAGAGATAGATCTAGTAAATGTTTGTGATTTTGCGACCGCTGCTAAAGAAGCCGAGCTGGCAATCTTGTGCACGCCGTGGGACGCTGCAGAAGATGCTGTCAAAGCGGCCGGTGCAGAAAACTTAGCCGGCAAAATTGTGATTGATACTAATAATCCGCTGAACCGCGGCGAGGATGGGGTGAGCTTGGCCATGGGATTCGAGGTCTCGGCCAGCGAAACAGTACAGCGCTGGTTGCCGGACAGTCAGGTGGTGAAATGCTTTAACACTGTCGGCGCCGTGGATATGTATAGGCCCGACTTTCCGCAAACGCCGACTATGTTTCTGTGCGGTAACGATGCTAGTGCCAAGCAGCAGGTAAGCGAACTGGTACAAAGTTTCGGCTGGGAGCCACTGGATATGGGTGATATCAAGGCTGCCCGTTTGCTGGAGCCGATGGCCGTCGTCTGGATCAATTACGTCATGCAAGCCGGTGACTCACACCACGCTTTCAAAATGCTATGATTAATCCGTGAAACTATTTGTTTGGGATTATCATGGCACACTCGAAAAGGGCAACGAGTTGGCTGCTCTAGAGATTTCAAATCTTGTACTGAAAAAATTTGGTTTCACGAAACGTTTCACGCCGCAAGATGGTATCGATCTATATGGAAGAAAATGGTATCAGTACTTTGAGTATTTATTACCAAACGAGCCGCATGAGACGCATATAAAACTACAGGCTGCTTGCTTTGAGTGGCCGGAAGCCGAAGCCATTACAGCCAAATATATTCAGCCAAATGATTATGTGCATGAAGTGCTAGCTGCCATTCAATCTAAAGGGCACACTCAAGTTATCTTGTCTAACACCGTCGAGGCAGCAATGCCGATTTTTATACGACTTGCTCGTTTGGAGGCATATTTTACAGCGGCCAACGCTTTTGCAGTAGCCGCTCATTCCCGTGAAGTAAAGCGCACTAAAATTGACATCTTGCATCATTTTATAGCAGCACTGCCGGAAGCGCCGGAGAAAGTAATATTGATAGGCGATTCGCAAGCGGACGTTGAATTATTGAGTGGCGATTGGGTAAAAGGGTACTGGTATCGTCATCCTACATTACCGTTGCCAACTTCAAACCAGCCGCACATTACGCCCATTAATGATCTCCGCACCATTTTGGCCGAGCTAAGGTAGAAGGTGTTAGACTGAGAGTGTAGTCAGGAGGGTTTATGGCCGATAAGCAATGGGATTTTAGTGATTTAAAAGCATTGATTTTTAATGGTACGCTGACACGCTCGCCGGAGTCGAGCCATACCGAGCTGCTCATTAAAATCAGCACTGATATCATGCAAAAACATGGCGTCCAGGCTGAGGTTATTCGGACGATTGATCATCCAGATATTGCCACCGGCGTTTGGCCCGATATGCGCGAGCATGGCTGGGACAAAGACGAGTGGCCGGAATTATACAAAAAGGTTCAGGCAGCTGACATTTTGGTGTTGGCCGGACCGATTTGGCTCGGCGATAACAGCAGCCAGACCAAGAAGATTATTGAACGGCTCTATGCGTGTTCGAGCCTGCTGAACGAGAGCGGCCAGTACGCTTTTTACGGCAAAGTCGGCGGCTGTCTGATAACTGGTAACGAAGACGGCATCAAACACTGCGCCATGAATATTCTCTACAGTTTGCAGCATTTGGGCTATACTATTCCGCCGCAGGCTGATGCCGGCTGGATTGGGGAAGCCGGCCCCGGCCCGAGCTATGGTGATAAGCGAAAAGATGGCAGCCGCGAGGGCTTGGACAATGATTTTACTAATCGCAACACCACCTTCATGACCTGGAATCTCATGCACCTGGCTAGACTGCTTAAAGACAACGGTGGCGTGCCAGCTTACGGCAATCAACGCTCGGAGTGGGACGGTGGTGCCCGCTTTGATTTCACCAATCCCGAATATCGCTCATGAGTATCACACAAGTCGATAGTAAAAATCCGGACAAAACGCTAAGTTCGCTCGGCATGATTAAAGGCGGGGCGTAGACTTGTTTCTGGCGAACGCTTTAGTTTTTTAGTCTGAGACGCATTCAATTTGGTAACGTGGCTCTATGCGAGGACGTGGGGCGTGGAGGCTGCGAGGGATCGTTATCATCTAGAATTTCCGTTAGGCTGCCTAAACTAATTACTGTGAATCCGACTTCTTCATCGAAGGCAATAGGAGAGTTGGCGGGGGAGGCAGGCGGAGCTGCATATTGTCTTTCTGTAATTGGGCCTGGGGCTGGACCTTCAATATTCCCACCAGTAGTGGCTAGGTTTCCCAACCCAAAAAAAGGCCCGGTTATTTGACACCCACCCATTCCTTTAAGGCGCATATCAATTTCATCTGCTTTACTACGGGGTAACCTATTCATGCGATTTGTAGTAAGGACCGGAGCATGTGGTGTTACGGGAAGCGTACTTAAAATATCAACGACTTGAGCGGTATTCTTAAATACCTCGACGTAGGGCAGTACATTAGTTAGATTCATAAAAGTAATATTTGCCTGCAAGCCTCTAAGGGTTTGGCCCAGTTGCTGCATGTCAGTAGGACTGGTGATATCGGCGTGCCAGGGAATAATTACTTTTTTTGGACGATAGCTTTGCTGGCCAAAAATTCAGCATCATCTGTAAAGATATGAGCGCTACCGGCGCTCATATATTCATAGGTTTGTTTTGTAAGATCCTGAAGGGCGGAAAAACGATACATATTTTTATCGTCCAGTCGAGGTTCGGCAAGATCCATAGCTTGCAGCCATTCAAGCGTTGTGTTTGAGGTGCGCAAACCAGCTATATAATTTGCCATGAACAAACACATATCGACAGAGTTATCGAGTAATATGATAGTGTCCTCAGGGATGTGTTTTAGGTTTGTAGCCAGCGAACTTTCTCCAACTAAAACTGCTACCCGATTACTGGCTGCCTGATACTCGGCCGTTTGCGTACGCGCTTGTAATTGGGCGAGATAAGGTGCTATAGCCTCATCGTTAGAAAAGGGATAATACACTTCACTTAAGTCATAACCACGTGAAGGGAGTGTAGGCGCGTGGTCGGCCAGCTCATGAAGAGGCCTACTCTCGGCTAATGTCTCCTCGGCCATAATCGGATTAGCGAGGATTTGTTTACTTATCTCTAAACTCTGTGAACGGTACATTTATATTTTATAGCACATTATACATTTAATAGCAAGTGCTATTGGTGGCTTTTTAACACGATGCAGAGTTTCATATTTCGTGAATGACCACTAGGCAACGAATTCATAAATTGAAAATGATATGATTGAGCCATGAAAGAACTAATAGCATTCACTGCGGGTATCTTAGCCATGCTAGCGATTATCCCATACGTAATTGATATTATTCGGCGGAAAACCAAACCAAATATTGTGTCATGGCTGACGTGGACATTACTATTAGCAATTGGTACCGCTGGAGCGTTTGCGGCTCATGAAATACGGACAGCACTATTGACTACTGGCGATCTGATTGGCACTGGCTTAACATTATTACTGGGGTTAAAATATGGAATTGCTAAATTTTCGTGGTTTGACGGATTTTGTCAGGCGGGTGCTGTACTGGGCTTAATCTTGTGGCTGATATTTAATTCTCCAGTCGTCGGTATTCTAGCGGTCATTTTTATAGATTGCATTGGGCTGCTGCCAACTTTAAAACATTCCTGGAACGAACCGATGGAAGAGACGTGGCAAACTTTTGCCGTATTAATTGTGGCTTCGACCCTAACGCTATTATCTATCAGTGATTTTAATACAGCCAGCCTGGCTTACCCTATATATTTACTGCTTGCCAACGCTTTGGTCACAGTAGTAGTGATATATCGCCGTCTCAAACTTGGCTTCCTACTATCTCGTCGAGCTTAACTTAGGCTTTAACCAGTTATCGAAATAATTTTTTTACCGTCTCGCTTCAGGTATGATTAGCTAATATGATCCATTTACTCACTTCATCCTTACCGGCGCTGCATGAGCTTGCTCGTGGGGGAGGCGGTGGTTCTGGAGGTGGGGGAGGCGGTGGCGGGGGAGGAGGTGGCTCAGGTGACGGTTCTGGCGGTTTTGGTGCCGTAGCTCTAGTCGGCTATCTGCCAGTGCAATTTATTACGCGGCGGGTTGCCAAACATGCACCGCGAAAAATAGCCTTGATCGTGGGCATTGTGGTGGCCGTGATTGTTTCCGCGGCGTGTCTTGTCATTTTCAAAGGCTGGGGGATTATTATGGCGGTTGGTGCCGGTTTTGGCGTAAAGGCCGGCCTAGATAATTGGCACGCGCGTATAGCGGGACGTATGCAAAGTGCCCGCAAGTCACTCGCCGTTGCTGAAGCCGCCGATCCGGCCTGGCAGGAAAGCGGATTACGTACCCGAGTAGGGCAGGTATTCAGCGATTTCCAGCAGGACTGGAGTAATTTCAATTTCGAGCGCATGCAGACCTATACCACTGACTATTATTTCAAACATATGCGGCTGCTACTGACGGCCATGCAGCAGATGGGGCGGCACAACAATGTCGGCAAGCCGCGCTTGCTAGCGCAAACGGTTACCAGCGTAATCGACAACAAAAATAATACTTACGATATCTTTGCGGTCTACATCAGGGGCCAGGCACAGGATCAACTAATAGATACGGTGGCCAATCAAGTGTTATACGAAGACGATAGCGCTTTCGAGGAAGAGTGGTGGTTCAATCGCGATGGCAATACGTGGCGACTCGGGGAGATTAAGGAGTCCACAGCAGACACAAACCAGCAAAGTAATGCCCTCAAAGCGTTTGCCGAGAACCTGGGCATGTATTACAGCCTCGATATGGGCTGGTTGCTGCTGCCGCAACGCGGGCAGCTGTTCGGCAAGGCTAACTTCAAACGCAGCGACGTCAATAATCACGTTATCGGCGAATGGCAGGGACAGATCGTGCAGCTGTACACCTACATTCCGTACAAAGCCAAGCAGCGGGCCGATAATTATCTGATTGGTCAAATTAATCTGCCCAAAAGTTACGGCGGCATTATCATCAAACGACGGCAGCGTTTCAGCTTCAATTTTGCCCCCTCCGGCTACCACAGGATTTCCTTCGAATGGCCGGATTTCAATAAGCGCTATGCGGTATTTGCCACCGACGTGGATAAGGTAACCAGCTACGAGCTGCTCAATCCTAAATTCATGGCCGATCTGTACGATAAGAATCTGCCGGTAAATATAGAGGTCGTCGACAATGTAGTATATTTGTACGCCCAGCTGATCCGGGCAGATCAACGCTATGAGGACATGCTCGACGTGCTGCAGGCGTCATTCAAAGAGCTGCAACGCTAGCCAATAAACGCTGCCACCGCTTGCTAGCAGTGCTATAGTATGAGATATGAGCTTTTTGGGGCACTATCTCGTACTGTTACTAATATTTGTGGTGATCGACTTCGCTTGGCTCGCCGTTGTAGCGAAAAAGTTTTATCAGAAAGAATTGGGCAGTCTACTGCGTAAGAAAGCCAAAAAGCTGCCAGCCGTGCTGTTTTATCTGCTTTACATCTGGGGCATTATTTATTTTGTGCTCGATCCCGGCCTCGCCGCCAAAGATATCAGCGTGATAATCAAGCACGCGGTATTGCTCGGACTAATCATGTACGCCACTTATGACCTGACAAACCTCTCCACACTAAAAAACTGGTCCACAAAACTAACCCTCGTCGACCTAATATGGGGCGTCCTCCTAACCACTGTAGTCTCAACCCTCGGCTACGCCATTTTTCGTTAACCCAGTCATTCTGCAGCTAAAAGTCAGACATCGGCTTTGACCGGAGAGCTTGGGCTAAGAAAAGCTGCGTCTAACAATTTCGGATGTTTGCTCATAAGCAGCTCACGCAGAAGCTTGCTTCGAGTAAGCTGTGCCATGTGAGCTGAAAGCTCAGGAGCCAACGCGACGAATTCCGAAATTTTAGCAGCTTTTACTTGCCTAAGATCACCGCGACAAAACGCAGTCTGAGAGCTTTGCTTCTTTGGCGGTCCAAAGAAGATGAAAGAAAAGAAGTGCAAAGTTGAGTGAGACTATGAAAGCTAGTGCTCATCCGAATGTTCAGTTCGTTCG
>Ga0157372_10000556_pt1 | contig 41040 bp, 43 predicted proteins | sample C55metaG_FD_115307 | JGI IMG/M metagenome (GOLD analysis project Ga0157372, IMG submission 115307) | Corn rhizosphere microbial communities from Kellogg Biological Station, Michigan, USA - C5-5 metaG | ecosystem: Host-associated > Plants > Roots > Rhizosphere > Soil | place: USA: Michigan...
CCACACCCCAGCCGCCACCGACCTCGCCGACGACGTTGGCGTCGGGGATCCGCGCCTCCTCGATGAAGACCTCGTTGAACTCGCCCTCGCCGGTGATCTGGACCAGCGGCCGCGTCTGCACCCCCTCCTGCTCCATGTCCATCAGGAAGTAGGTGAGGCCCTGGTGCTTGGGCGCGTCGGGGTCGGTGCGGGCGACCAACATGCACCATTTCGCGTACTGGGCGAAGGTGGTCCAGACCTTCTGCCCGCTGACGACCCATTCGTCGCCGTCCTTGACCGCACGCGTCTTCAGCGACGCCAGGTCCGACCCGGACTCGGGCTCGGAGAAGCCCTGGCACCAGATCTCCTCGCCGGTCAGGATCGGCTCCAGGTAACGCGCCTTCTGCTCGTCGGTGCCGTGGGCGATCACCACCGGCCCGCCCATCGCCAGTCCCAACACGTTGGCCGGCGCCGGCGCTTCCTGGCGCGTCGCCTCGGCGGCGAAGATCGCCTGCTCGATCATCGTCGCACCACGGCCGCCGTACTCCTCGGGCCAGGAGATCCCGGCCCATCCGGCCTCGTGCAGCTGGAGCTGCCAGCCGCGGCGGAAGTCCATCACCTCGTCCAGCCCCGCCTCGGGCTCCGGGCCCGGATGGTTCTCCTGCAGCCAGGAGCGAACCTCGTCGCGGAACTCCTCCTCCGATGGCGACAGCGTCAGGTCCATCGCGCGGAGCATATAGGGGTTGCCTGGCCGGCTGGCCAGGAACCGGTCATGCCTGCCCGCAGTCCCAGATCCCGTAGGCGGCAGTCAGTTCGATCGTCTTCGCGAAGGGAATCGGATGGGCCTCGGTCGGCGCCGCCAGCCAATCGGGGTGAGCCCTGCTGACGCGGATGCCTTCTTCCATCGACTTCAGGATCTGTTCGATCTTCCCCTGCTCCCCTTCGGGAACCGGCAGCGCCCTCAGTTCGTCGACCTTCCGTTCGACGTAGGGCATGACGAAATCGGTGTTGATCTGTTCCTGTTCGCGCTGTCCTGGTTCGCCGAGGCTCATCCCGTGGGCCCGCTCGAAGGCGTAGTGGCGCCGTTGCTGCTCATGGCCCAGTCGACGGCAGATCGCGAACGCCTGCCGGGCCCATTGCGCCTTCGTCGTCTTCGTCGTCGACGCGTCCTGCGATCCACTCCCGCAGCCGACGACGAGCAGCGCCGCCAGCAATGCCACGGAACCCGCGCATCCGATCCGCCGCGCCATCCCGTCAGGCCTGGCCGCAGAACGCGGTGCCGAGGTCCAAGGACAGTTCCCGCGCCCGCGAGAATGGTTCCTTCGCCGTCTTCCCCAGCACCCAGCTCGGGTCTTCTTCGCTGACTTCGATCCCGTGTTCGAGGGCCTTGTAGAAGGCCTCCAGCTTCGCTTCCTGGCTGCGCGGGGGACGCAGCTCGACTTTGAGGTCGTGGATGTTGTCGCGGACGATCGGCAAGATCACCACGGTCAGCTCCCTTTCCAGCTCGGCGTCGCTCGCCTTTTCATGTCCCGAGCCGTAGGGCCAGCCGTGCTTCCTGTCGAACTCTTCGACCGCGATCGCCTGCCTGTCGGTGTGTTCCTGACAGATGTCACCGAGCTTGACGCCGAGCGCGTGCTTCGTCAGCCGCGGTTCTTCTTCGACGGTCGTTTCGCCACCGCTGCCGCAGGCGGACAGCGAGAGAGCCGCCAGGAGGATCAGCGCGAGACTCAGCCGAGCGCGCACTTTTCCAGCCCGTAGTCGATTGCCAGTTCGTGGGCTTCTTCGAAGGCATAGCTTCCATGGGTGCCTGGCAGGGTGAGAGGGTCTTCCTTGCCTTCCCTGACCCCCGCTTCGAACGCGGCCAGGATCTTCTTGACCCGCTTTTCGTCGCCGGCCGGCGGTGCCAGCTTGCGGATGCCCTCGACCTGTTCTTCCACCCGAGGCAGAACGATCCGAGCCATCGCCCGGGCGTAGGAGATATCGCTGACGTGCTGCCCTTCGTTCAGATGGGCCGCCGAATACCGTTCGAAGCCTTCGTTGACCTTCGCCGTCCCGGCGGCACAGACTTCGTTCCCTTTCTTCAGGAACTGTGCCTTGGTGAGGGGGTTGACGGTCGCATCTCCTCCACCACCTCCCCCGCAGGCGGAGACCGCGATCGCCAAGGCGATTCCGGCGACGGCGAGGAGGAGCTTTCTTCGCGTGGCCTTCATCCGACTATCCCAACCAGCATTTGACCAGTCCGTAGTCGATTCCCATCGCGGAACTCTCGTAGAAGGCCGATCCGGGACCGGATTCGCGCAGTGAGTGAGGGTCGGCTTCGCCCTTTTCGATGCCTTCTTCCCAGGCGGCGAGGACCCGCTGGACGCGCTTCCCTTCACCGCGGGGGAGGCCGAGGGCGCGAATGCGGCGGACCTCCTCTTTCCGAACCGGGAGCATCGACCTCACCAGTTCGTCCTCGACGGCCTGGCTTGTGTGGTGTTCCTTGACCCGGTACTTCTTCCAGCCCTCGACGCTCAGCTTGATCAGCTCCCGCCCGCCGCGAGCGCAGATAGCGTTGCCCTTCCTCAAGAAGCGCGCCTTGGTCAAGGTGGCTGCGGCCTCGCCGCTGCCGCCCCCACAGGCACTCAAGGCCAGCGGCAGGGCCAACATGCATACCGCGGCATATCCCCGCCTTTTACAAATCATTTGAGTAATCGGGACGATACCCGACGGGTGACATGCTGCGCAACATAAGGGGCGCGCAGTTCTGCGCGCCCTTTATTCCTTCCGCTGAACTGCCGCCGGCTAGACCCGCTGGATCAACGTCCCCGTGCCGAGGCCGCCGCCGCAGCACATCGTCACCAGGCCCATCTCCTTGTCGGTGCGCTCCATCTCGTGCAGGAGAGTGGTGATCAGGCGGGCGCCGGTCGAGCCGAGCGGGTGGCCGAGGGCGATCGCGCCGCCGTTGACGTTGACGCGGTCCATGTCGGGTTCGAGCTCGCGTCGCCAGGCGCCGAGGACGGAGGCGAAGGCCTCGTTGATCTCGACCAGGTCGATGTCGTCCATCGTCATCCCGTTGCGCTCGAGCAGCTTCCGGGTCGCCGGGATCGGGCCGGTCAGCATGATCACCGGGTCGACGCCGACGGTGGTCTGGTCGAAGATCCGCGCCCGCGGCTTCAGCCCCAGCTCGTCGGCCTTCTCCCGCGTCGTCAGCAGCACCGCGGCGGCGCCGTCGGAGACCTGCGAGGAGTTGCCGGCGGTGATCTTGCCGTCCTCCTTGAAGGCCGGCTTCAGCTGCGAGAGGCCCTCGAGCGTCGTCTCGCGCAGGCCCTGGTCGGTGACGTAGGTGTCGCCGTTGACCTGCATCGGGATCATCTCCCGCTCGAAGCGCCCCTCCTCGGTCGCCTGCTGGGCGAGCTGCTGGGAGCGGACGCCGATTTCGTCGAGCTCGGAGCGGCTGATCTCCCATTTGTCGGCGACCATCTCCGCCGAGAGGCCCTGCGGGATCAGGTTGTATTTCTCCATCAGCTCCGGCGAGAAGGCCAGGCCGTGCTCCTCCATCACTTTGTAGGAGTCGGCGAAGGAGATGTGGCCCATGTGCTCGACCCCGCCGCCGATCGCGACGTCGTGGACGCCGGAGGCGACCAGCGCCGCGGCGAAGTTGACCGCTTGCTGGGCGGAGCCGCACTGGCGGTCGACGGTGGTGCCGGGAACCTCCTGCGGCAGCCCCGCCTCGAGCCAGGCGTTGCGGCCGATGTTGAGCCCCTGCTCGCCGAACTGCTGCACGCAGCCGGCGACGACGTCGCCGACCTCGTTCGGGTCGATCCCGGCGCGGTCGATCACCTCTTTGTAGGTGCGGGCGAGGAGGTTCGAGGGATGAAGGTCCTTGTAATAGCCCTTCTCCGGATGGCCGCGGCCGATCGGCGTCCGCGCCGCCTCGACGATGACTACTTCCTGCCCTCCGAACCTGCCGTTGCCGTTGCCCATCGCAGCCCTCCGTCGTTGAAGATCTCCCTTCAGAGTAGCCGATTGACTGGTCAGTCAGCCAAGGCCCGGGCTCACGTCACCGCCCCCTCGCGGCGTGATACAAGCCCCGGCCAATGAGCGCTAATCAGGGGTACACGAGTCCGGGGATCGCGGGCAGCGGGGCGATAGCCACCGGCCTTGCCGCGGTCTCGACCACCACCGCAGACACGATCCTGCTCGCCCGCAGCGAGGCTTCCGCCTGGCGCGCGGAGGAGAAAGTGGTCGCCGCCTGCGCCAAGCTCGAGGGCGCCGAGCCCTCGCGGCTGCGGGTCACCACCGACCCCGCCGACCTCGCCGACTGCGACGTCGTCGTCGAGGCGATCGTCGAGGAGGTGGCGCCGAAGGGCGAGTTGCTCAGCCGCATCGCCGCGGCCTGCCCGAACGCCGACCTCGCGACCACGACCTCCTCGCTCAGCATCGCCGAGATCGCCACGGCGGCCGGGACCGAGAAGCTCTTCGGCTTCCACGTCTTCAACCCGGTGCCGCGGATGGCCCTGGTCGAGATCTGCATCCCCGACGGTGCCGCCGAAGCGCGCGAGAAGGCGCTGGCCTGGTGCGCGGCGCTGGGCAAGACCGCGGTCGAGGTGCCCGACGAAGCCGGCTTCGTCGTCAACCGCCTCCTCTTCCCCTACCTCTTCGACGCCGCCCGGATGGTCGAACGGACCGGCATGGAGCCGGGCGCGGTCGACACCTGCATGAAGCTCGGCGCCGGTCACCCGATGGGCCCGCTGGCGCTGCTCGACTTCGTCGGGATGGACGTCTCGAAAGCGATCGGCGACGCCCTCTACGCCGAATCGAACGAGCCCACCCACGACCCGCCGCCGCTGGTCGTGAAGATGGTCGAGGAAGGGAAGCTCGGGCGGAAGTCCGGGGCGGGGTTCTACTCGTACGACTGAGCGAACGCACTTATTCCCGCATACCGGGGAAGAAGTGCGTTCTGATCTAGGCGGCTTTGCTCTTGCCGCTGATGTCCCAGATGACGTCGGCCTCGGAGATTCCCTGGCGGCGGGCGACGATCTCGATCTCGTCCCAGGGAAGTTCGGCCTCGGGAAGGTCGTCCCAGCGGGCGAGGTCGAGAGCCTCGATCGCGCCGCGCAGGGCTGGGCCGAGGTGCTCCTCAGAGCGCAGCAACGCCCTCAGAACCTCAAGCTGCTTGTCGGTCAGGCGTACAACCCACATGGCGTACCTCCAACGGTGAGCGAATCGCGGGTTGCCCGGAGAAGCTAAGCCGCGGGGCGGACGGAACGGCGGCTGATCCGCACCGCCTCGATCCGGTTCTCGCGCACCGCCTCGACCCGGATCGTGTAGCCGTCGACGGCGACCGAGTCGCCGCGCTTCGGCAGCCGCCCGAGCTCGCCGAAGACGAAGCCGCCGATCGAGTTGTAGGTGTCGCTGTCGACCGGCAGCTCGATCCCGGCGTCCTCGAGGTCGCCGAGCGAGACGTGGCCGCGCACGAACCAGTCGCCGTTGGTGAGTTTGCGCAGGGCGGCGGCGCGGGGGTCGGTCTCGTCCTCGATCTCCCCCACCACCTCCTCGAGGATGTCCTCGACGGTGACGATCCCGACCGTGCGCCCGTACTCGTCGACGACGACCGAGAGCGAGGTGCGCTGCACCTGCAGGTCGTGCAGGAGGTCGTCGAGCGGCCGCGTCTCGGGGACGATCAGGGCGTCGCGGACGACCGTGTCGAGCAGCGCGTCGGGCCCCTCGCTCATGTAGAGGCGGGCGAGGCTGTTGTTGTGGACGATCCCCTTGACGCGGTCGCGGTTGTCGTCCTCGATCACGACCAGCCGGGTGTGGCCGGAGGTGACGCAGCGCCGCAGCGCCGCCTCGACCGTCTCGGAGGCGTCGACGGTGACCACCGCCGGGATCGGCGTCATCACCTCGCGCGCCTCCTGCTCGTGCAGGTGGAAGACACCGCCGAGCATGCCCGCCTCGCCGGGGTCGAGCGTCCCCCCCATCCGCGAGCTGTCGATGATCTGCTTCAGGTCCTCGGAGGTGTGGTGCTCTTCGAGGTCTTTGGGGTTGACGCCGAAGAGGCGGACGACCCAGTTGGAGACCCAGCTCAGCGCTTTGGTCACCGGCGTGGTGGCGACGGCGAACCAGCCGAGCGGCCGCGAGACCCGGCGGGCGGTCTTCTCGGCGTTGGCGATCGCCAGCATCTTCGGCACCTGCTCGCCGATCGAGATGTGGATCGCGGTGACGAAGGCGAAGGCGAGCACCAGCGAGAGCGCGGCGGCGGCGCCGTGCGAGAGGCCACCGAAGACCGGCTCCAGCAGCTTCGCCAGCGAGGGCTCGCCGAGGAAACCGATCCCGATCGAGGCGGCGGTGATCCCGATCTGGCAGGCGGAGAGGGATTCGTCGATGCGGTCGAGCTGCTCGACCACGGCCTCGGCGCCGGCTTCCCCCTCCTCGGCGGCTTGTTCGAGTTTGCCGCGGCGGCTGCGGACCAGGGCGAACTCGGCCGCGACGAAGAAGCCGTTGATCGCGATCAACAGCATCAGGAGGACGAGCAGTAGGACGCTCATCGGCTATGCGGCCCGGTACTTCGGGCTGGGACGTCCTCGGCCATATAGGCCACGTGAATATAGCTGGCCGGGCAGGCAGGTTTTGCGCAACTCGAGCCCTCTAGGTGGGATATTGCTGAACAATGCGAATTGCCACGCTCAGTGAGATGCTCGAAGAGGTCGTTCGGTTAGGCGAGGCGACCGGCATGGAAGCACACGGGCACGAGCTGCGCGGCGAGCTCGAGGGGCGGCTGGCGACGGTGCGAGCGGCGGTGGCGGGAACCGGGTCGCCGCGGGTGATCGCCCTGCAGCGGCTCGACCCGGTCCGGGTCTGCGGCTTCTGGGTCCCGGAGATGATCTCGATCGCGGGTGGCGAGGACGTCGCCGGAGACCCCGGGCTGAACCCGCCCAAGGTCACCCTGGGGGAGCTGGAAAGCCTGCGCCCCGACGTGGTCGTGGTGATCCCGGAGGTTCCGCTGGAGGCGGCGCAGGCGCAGGCGATGGAGCACTGGGAGCGGATCGCCGCGCTCGGCGCGGTCCGCCACTACGCGGTCGACGGCACGCTCTTCAGCGACCCCGGGCCGCGCCTGGTCGACGGCGTCGAGCTGCTCGGCCACATCCTCCACCCCGACCTCGTCGATCCTCCTGGCAACGTCGCCTTCATGGCCCTGCGGGCGCCGGTGACGCGGCCGGCGCGGGACGCCTGAGCAGCGCCCTAAGCGACGGCGAGCGAGCCGAGCACCGCGACGACGGCGACGGCGACCATCGCCGCGATCTCCAGCGCCTTGCGGTTGGGGCCGAGCATCCCTTTCTCGCCGGCGACGATCGCCAGGGCGCAGATGACGCCGCCGATCAGGCCGCCGAGATGGGCGCCGAGGCTGATCTGAGGCGAGGACAAGCTGAAGATCAGGTTGAAGACGATGAGGAAGCCGATCTGCCCGGCCAGCGCGTCCATGCCGCGGCCGCGGGCGATGACGAAGGTGGCGCCGGCGAGCCCGAAGATCGCGCCCGAGGCGCCGATTCCGAACGAGTTCGGCTCGAGGACGAGCGCCCCGAACGAGCCCGCCAGCAGCGAGGCGAAGTAGAGGACGAGGAAGCGCGGCGTCCCCAGCGCCGGCTCCAATAGCCGCCCGAGGAAGAAGAGCAGGAGCATGTTGAAGCCGATGTGGATGAAGTTCGCGTGGAGGAAGCCGGTGGTGACGAGGCGGTACCACTCGCCTTCTGCCACCGACGGGCCGTAGAGGCCGTAGTCGAAGACAAACTGGCTGCGCTGTTCGTTGAAGAGACCACCCGAGCCCTGGGCGATCTCGATCAGGAAGACGATCACGTTGATCGCGATCAGCACGTAGGTGGAGGGCGCGGCCTCGAACCCACTGGGGGTGCCGGTCGGGTTGCGCACCACCCGCGTGCGCTGGCTGGCGCACTCGGGGCAGCGCATCCCGACCGGGGTCGGCGTCATGCACTCGGGGCAGATCGGTCGCCCGCAGGAGGAGCAGGAGACGCGGGTCTCGCGGTCGGGGTGGCGGTAACAGGTCTGCGTCTCGGTCTCGGACACGGACAGCGGAGCCTACAATCGCGGCCGATGGAGCCCCCGAGCCCCGCCCGCCTCTACGCAACCGTCACCGGTGCCCTGCTCGTCGTCCTCGGCATCGTCGGCTTCTTCTACGACGCCTCGTTCACCGGCCTGCACGACACCGAGCCCGCGCTCGGCGTCCTCGAAGTGAACGCCTGGTTCAACCTGCTCTACGTCTTCACGGGCGCCGTTGGGGTCCTGGTCGCCGGCGCCTCCTCGCGCTCGTACTCCCTCGCGATGGGCATCCTCTTCACGGCGCTGGGGATCTTCGGCCTCGGAACCCAGGGCCTGCACCTGGCGATCGGCCTGCTCGGCCTCGCTGCAGTCGCCGGCACCCCGAGGGAGAAGCCTCGTCGCCGGTCGCGTGGTTCCAAACGGACGAAATCCGTCCGCAAGGAACCGCGGAGCTCAGAGCCGCGAGCGAAGCCCGCCGGCGATCGAGCGTAGGCCGCCCTGGCTTTTCTGGCGACCGCGCCGCCGCAGCTCCAGCAGCACCAGCGCCCCCGTCGCCACCCCGCCGGCGCCGACCGCGACCACCGGGCGCACCCAGTTGCGCGGGTCGCGCAGCGCTCGCAGCTCGCTCTCGGAGAGCTCCTCGGCCCAGTCGGAGAGCTCCTCGGCGGCCGCCTGGGTGATCGCCGCCATCGTGTCCTCGAAGCGCGCCGAGAGCCGCTCGGGCGGCTCGATCGGCCGCAGCGCGTCGTTCAGCAGCTGCTCGACGTCCCAGGTCGAGCCGCTCAGGGTCTCACTCGGGTCTCTCATCTTCCATCTCCTCTTGCAGCTGCTTGATCGCGCGGTGGATCAGCACCTTGGTCGCCCCGTCCGAGCGGCCCAGCGCCCGCGCGATCTCCCGATTGTCCATGCCGAGGGCGAAGCGCATGATCAGGGCGTCGCGCCGGTCGTCGGGCAGGTGCTCCAGGTGCGCCATCACCTGCCGCAACTCCTCGCGCCCCTCGGCGATCGCCTCGGTGTCGTGGCGGGCGGCGATCGGGTCGGCGTTTTCCAGCGGCGTCTGCGGCCGCCGCGAGCGGTCGCGGTAGTAGTTGCTGGCGAGGTTGTGGGCGATCCGGATCACCCAGGGCCGCAGCGGCCGTCCGTCGGACTCGCGCCGCGCCCGGTCGAAGTGCCGGTATGCCTGGAGGAAGGCCTGCTCGGTCAGGTCCTCGGCGTCGTGGTGGTTGCCCACCCGGTAGTAGGCGTAGGAATAGACGTCGCGCAGGTGCGAGCGGTAGAAGTCCTCGAAGGCCCGGTCGAGCTCCGCCTTGGCCGCCGGGGCCAGCTCCGCCGGCTCGACGTTCTTCGCGGGGTCGCTCACCGGCCAAGCCTACGCCTTCACCAATCCCCATCAGCATCAAGCGGCCCGCCTCTCGCGCTCGACCTGGCGCAGGGTCGCAACCCACTCCTCGACGTCGAACTCGCCGCGGATCAGGGCGGCGAGGCCGGAGAGGGCGGTGGCCTTGGCGCCGGAAGCGGCGACCGTCTCCGCCAGCAGCGGCACCGTGTCGAGCCCCTCGGAGGCCTGGCCGATCTTGCCCGGGATCTCCTTCGCCGGGGTGCCGGTGCCGAGCAGCTCGCCGGCGCGGCGGTTGCGGCCGGTCGGCGCCATCATCGTCGCGGTCAGGTCGCCGACCCCGGCGAGACCGGCGAAGGTCTCGGCCTCGGCGCCGCAGGCAACGGCGTGGTCGATGCACTCGCGCCAGATCGCCGCCACCGCGATCCCGGCTGCGTTCAAGCCCTGCGGCTCCGCGGCAGCGGCGGCGAGGGCGGCGGCGTTCTTCGCCGCGCCGGCCATCTCCACCCCGGTGACGTCGCGGGAGCGCTCGCAGACCAGGCCCGCCTTGTCGAAGACCTCGCCGACCTGGGCCCGCAGCTCCTCGTCAGCCGAGCCGAGCACCAGCGCGGCCGAGCCGGAGACCGCCTCGCGCGCGTGGGCGGGACCGCCCAGGCAAGCGATCCCCCTGGCCCGCACCCGTTCGTCGACGTATTCGGAGGGCAGCTGGCCGCCGGGCGCGATCAACCCCTTGGTCAGGATCAGCACCGCGCTGCGCGAGCTGACCCGGTCGGCGATCGCCCCCACCGCCTGCGGCAGCTGCACCGAGGGGATCGCGAGGCAGATCAGGTCGAGGCCGGCGAGCTCGATCGCCGAGGCCGGTCGCACGTCGATCGACTCGGGCAGCGGCACGCCGGGCAGGTAGCGACGGTTCTCGCCGTCTGCGATCAGCTCCTCGGCCCGTTCCGGCGTCCGCGCCCCGAGCTGGACCTCGAGCCCGCCGCGAGCGAGCAGCACCGCGACCGCCGTCCCCCAGCTGCCGGCGCCGATCACCGCGGCGCGGCGCATCGGCGGCAGGCCGCCGAGGTCTTCCCACTGCAGCAGCACGTTGGGCCAGATCCGCGCGGTCACGGTTTCGGCCAGGGCCGGCGAGGGCTCCTCGGCGCGCGGGAAGGTCATCGGCGGCCCCAGCCGCACCTTCACCTTTTTCGGCCGGATGCGCCAGCCGCGGCGCACGTGTTCGGTGCCGAGGACGGCGGTCGGGATCACCACCGCCCCGGTCTGCAGGGCGAGCCGGCCGACCCCGCGCTTGGGGTCGGAGAGGGTGCCGCGGCGGATCCGGGTGCCCTCGGGGAAGACGCAGACGGCGCCGCCGCGTTCGGCGATCATCCGCGCAGTCAGCATCGATTCCTCGTCCGACTCGCCGCGGCGGACCGGGAAGGCGCCGAGGCGGGAGAGGAACCAGCCCTGCAGCGGCCGCTCGAAGAGCTCGACCTTGGCCATGTAGTTCATCGGCCGCCGCCAGGGCAGACAGGCGCCGACCACGAACGGATCCAAGAAGCTGCGGTGGTTGGCGGCGACGATCACCCCGCCCTTCGCCTTCCCGTAATCGCGCCCCAGCCGCGCCAGCCGGAAGTAGACGAGGAAGAACGGCAGCAAGATCGCCCGCGCGACGCAGTACATCGGCCAGTTGACGCTGTGCCTGCGCGTGTAGGCGTGATAGGAGGCGAGCCTCTCTGGGGTCACGCGTAGCGCTACACGAAGAAATAGGCACGGTTACGGCACACCCTCGTTTGAGAATTGCTCAGGAGTGCGCGCCACCCGTGCGCTTTTGCCGGGCACGATCCGGGGGGTGCCCACCGAGTCCGTAAAAACAGTTGTAGAGCACCCGTTTTTACGGACTCGCGGAGATGACCAGCCGCTCTCCGAGCTGGCGCGGCGCCAGCACGGGGTGGTTGCTCGGCGGCAACTGATGGACAAGGGCTGGACTGAGGAGGAGATCAAGTGGCGAATCCGCGTCGGCCGCCTGCATCGAGTACACGCCGGCATCTACGCGGTGGGGCACCGCTTGGTCTCAAAGCAGGGATGGTGGATGGCGGCCGTACTCGCATCTGGACCCGGAGCGGTGCTGAGCCACCAGACGGCGGCTGCGCTTTGGAGCCTCCGTGGCTACTCGGGAGGCGCCGTCCACGTGACGCTTGCCCGCAAGAGCACCTCCTCCAAGCGGATCCGCCGCCACCGCTCTCAAGTGCCCATCGACGAGCGGACCGAGAAGGAAGGGATCCCGATGACCTCGATCCACCGGACGATCTTCGACCTCGCCGCCACCGCTGCGGTCGACGAGGTGGTCGCGATGATCAAGGAGGCGGAATACCTGAACCTCTGGGATCGCCTCTCACTCTGGGACCTCTTGGAGCGCTATGCAGGCAAACGAGGCTCGCGGAACCTCCGCTCCGCCCTGAAACGCATCACCGAAGAGCCGGTCGGCCGCAAGCGCAGCAGGCTCGAGGAGCGCTTCGCACCCTTCCTCCGCCGATACCGCCTGCCCCTACCCCGCTTCAACGACTGGGTCCTTCTGGACAACAAGCCCTACCGGGTCGATTGCCACTGGCCGAACACCCGCCTGATCGTCGAGCTCGACGGCTGGGAGGGGCACAGCAGCCGCTCGGCCTTCCAGGACGACCGCGCACGCGACCGGGCGCTCAAGGTAGCGGGCTACTCCGTGGTCCACCTCACCTGGGCGCAACTCGACTCAGAACCTGCCCAGATCGCTACCGATCTACGGAAAATCCTGGGCCGGGCCGCATCCACCTCTACAAGCCATTAGGAGGTGGATGCGGCCCGGCAGGGGCGGCTCCGAACTACCAGGCCGCAGCGACCAACTCGGTGAGTTCTTCGTGAGAAGGGGGCCGCGGGACGCGCTCCAGCTCCGGTCGCTGGAGCATTGCCTCGATCGCCTCGCCCAGTTTCGAAGCGTCACCGCCGACGTCGCCGAGACGGGGAGGGCGGCCCAGTTCCTCGATGCGTTCGGGAAGACCCAGAAGATCGGTGTCGAGGGCTTCGGCCAACTGCGTGTAGGCGTCCGGCGCCTGCTCGGACAGGAGCGCAACCGAGTGCGGCAGGATCGCGGCGTTGGTCTCGGCATGCGGGGTGCCGCAGAGGCGCACCAGCGTCTGGCAGAGGAGGTGGTGCAGGCCCATCCCGGCGGAGTCGATCGCGTAGCCGCAGAGGATGGAGCCGAGCGCGAGCGCGAGCGCGTCCCGCCCCTCCCGCTTCTCATCGAGCGCACGGCCGATCAGCTCCGCCCCGCGCAGCGCAGTCATCTCCGAGACCGGATTGGAGAGCGGCAGGTAGAGCGTGTCGGCCCCGTGCGCGAGCGCGTTCATCGAGCTCGTCCGCAGTTGCTCCTCCGGCTGGCTCGTCATCGCTTCGGGATCGGCGATCACCAGCGCGGGCCGCACCAGACGCTTCGCCCGTTCCTCGGCGCCTTCAGGCAGACGATGGAACCCGGTCATCTCCGCCCCCGACATCGTGGTCGGAATCGCAACCACTTTCGCCCCCGAAACCGCGCCTATCGCCTTGGCGACGTCGATCACCCGGCCGCCGCCCAGCGCCACGAGCGGGCGCACTCGCACCCCCTCACTACGCAAAGGAGGGGGTGCGAGTGCGCCCGCCAACGCCGCGGCGGCGGCCGGGACTTGGCCCGCCGCAACCGTGTGCACGCCATCGGCCGTCTCGGTCAGGGCCGAAACATCGGCCAGTGCCCGCTCGGTACTCAACAGCTCGAACTCCCCGACCCCCTGCTCCCGCAGCACCTCGACGGCCTCGCCGACCCCGCCCCGCCGGAAGACGACGGTGCGGCCGGCGTCGCGCCAGGTGAACTCGCCGCTCAACCCTGCGTTTGCACCCGCGGGTTGTCCACTGGGCGCAGCCGTGGTTCGACCTCCTCGCGGAGGTGCTCGAAGGCGGGCGGCAGCGAGAGCTTCTCGCCGAGGTGCTCGAGCGGCTCGTCGACGGTGAAGCCGGGGCCGATCGTCGCGATCTCGAACAGCACCCCGCTCGGCTCGCGGAAGTAGATCGAGCGGAAGTAGAAGCGGTCGATTTCCGGCGTCGGCTGGGCGCCGCCCGACACAGCCTTCTCGCGCCAGTCCAGCAGCTCGTCGGGAGTCGAGGCCCAGGCGACGTGGTGGACGCTGCCCGCACCCTGGATCCCACGCTCGCCCGGCGCCTCGTCGTAGACGTAGAGGCCGCCGCGGTTATCGCCGCGGGCTTCCCAGCCGCCGTCGACCTGCTCGAACTCGAGTGCCTGCAGCAATCCCTCGCTCGCCCCAGGCGAGGCCGCGTAGGCGCGCACGGCGTGGAAGCCCTGCAGCGCCATCTCCGCGGGGACCTCGGGATGGTCGGCGATCAGCGGCGCATCGGGCACCTCCACCACCGCCAGCTCGTGGTCGAGCCCCTCGGGGTCGGAGAAAATCAAGCTCTCGCCCTCGCGACGCGGCTCGGTGTCGTTGGTCCGCAGCCGCTCCTCCCAGAAGTCGAACGCGTCAGTCGAAGCGACCCGCCAGACGATCCGATGCACCATCCCCGCACCGGGCCGCCCCTGGGCCGCGCCGGGGTACTCGAAGAAGGTCAGATCGGAGCCCGGGTCCCCGTCCTCGTCGGCGAAGAAGAGGTGGTAGACGGTCGGGTTGTCCTGGTTGACGGTTTTCTTGACCAGCCTCAAACCCAGGACGCCGGCGTAGAAGTCGACGTTGCGTTGGGCGTTTTCGGTGATCGCGGTGATGTGGTGAATGCCCTCTAGCTTCATAGCTCACGTATACCATCCGGCAATGAGCCGCGGACGACGACGCGCTATCAGGGTCCTGATCGTCCTCGGCTCGGTCCTCGCCTTCCTCAGCGTCTTCGCGATCTGGATCGAGCGCCAGGCCCTCAACACCGACGACTGGGTCTCGACCAGCGGCAGGCTCATCCACAACCAGAAGATCCGCGAAGCGGTGGGCAACTACCTGGTCGACCAGCTCTACGAAAACGTCGACGTCAAGAAAGAACTGGAAGACATCCTCCCCGGCGAAGCGAGCGAACTCGCCGGGCCCGCGGCGGGCGGGCTGCGCCAGGTCGCCGGCAGCGGCGCCGAAAAGGTGCTGGAAACGACGACCGCGCAGGAACTTTGGGAAGACGCGAACCGGGCCACCCACGAACAACTGCTGGCGGTGCTGGAAAACAAGAAAGAAGCCGTCGAAACCGAAAACGGGGAAGTCACCCTCAACCTCGGCAGCCTCCTGACTAACCTCGCCCAGCAGGTCGGGATCGGCGAAAGCCTGGCGGAAAAGCTGCCGCCCGACGCGGGCCAGATCACGATCCTCAAGTCAGACCAGTTGAAGACCGCGCAGAACATCGCGGTCGCGGTCAAGGGACTGGCGCTGCTGCTCTCGATCCTCACCCTTGCCGCCTTCGGCGCGGCGATCTACCTCTCCCGCAACGGGCGCTGGGTCACCGTCCTCTACAGCGGCATCGGTCTGATCGCGGCAGGGTTCGCGGCGGTCGTCTTCCGCCATATCGCCGGCGGCATCGTCGTCGACCAGTTGGTGAAGAACGACAGCGTCAAGCCGGCGGGCGAAGCCGCCTGGTCGATCGGCACCTCGCTGATGGTCAGCATCGCGACCACGGTGATCGTCGTCGGCGTCCTCTTCGCCGCCGCCGGCTGGCTCGCCTCTCCCACCGGCACCGCCCGGACCACGCGGCGCTACATGGCACCGACCCTGCGCCTCCACGCCACCTACGTCTACACCGGCCTCGCGATCCTCGTCTGCATCTACTTCCTCACCGGCCCGACCCAGGGGCTGCGCACCTTCTTGACGACGCTGATCATCGCCGGCATGGCCGCCTTCGGCATCCACGAGCTGCGCAAACAGACCGCCGAGGAATTCCCCGACGCGAGCTACGACGGCGCCTTCGGCCACACCCGCGACAAAGTCGTCAGCGCGGTCAAGGACGCGAACATCCCCGAGCGGGTCGGAGAGCAGGCCTCGAAGCTGCGGCTGCCGGAGAGGCGGCGACCCGGAAACGGCGAGGGCGACGCGGCGGCGAGCGAGGCCCCCACCACGACGATGCCGGTGAGCGAGGAGGATGCCCGCCTGCAGCGCCTGGAAAAGATCGGCGAGCTGCGCGACAAGGGCATCCTCACCGAAGAGGAGTTCGCCGCCGAGAAGGCCCGACTCCTCGGCGGCGATTCGAGCTCCTAATCGGGCGGCGGCAACTCAGCGTTTGGCGTAATCGCCGATCTCGCCGAAGTCGATCATCACGCACGCTTCTGAGCCGGTGACCTCCGCGTCGTGACCGGGCGGGATCGCAACCACGTCGCCGGCGTTGATCTCGACCTCTTGGCCGTCGTCCATGTAAATGCGCATGCTGCCGGAGAGCACGTAGCCGAAGTGGGCTACCTGGCATGAGTCGGTGCCGGCAATCGGCTTCACGTTCTCCGACCATTTCCAGCCTGGCTCGAAGGTGCCGTAGCCGACAGGATGGCCAGCCAATTCGACTACCTTCGCCTGACCTCTGCCTTCGAACTGACGGGTCTCGTCAGGTGAATCGAAGGACTTGACTTCCGCGGCCATCAGGGACTCCTTTCCTCGGTGACCCCCGCCCGCTGCGAGCCTACCTCGGGCACCTCGCCATGTCGATCAAGAGCGTGGGGCGGAAGCCGCGGCCGCCGCCCCACAGGCTCGTTACTTGCCGACCTGGATACGCACCCGCGCTCCGGGCGACAGGATCTTGCCCGGTTTCGGCTGCTGCTTGAGGACCTTGCCGACTTTTTTGGCCGTCGGCGCATCGACTTTCTTCACGTGGCCGAGCTTGCAGCCGCGGCGCTTGACCAGCTTCTTCGCCAGTTTCAGCGTGCGGTTCTTGAGCTGCGGCACCACACAGGCGGTGTATACGAAGTCGTCGAAGCGGGTGTTGGGGTTCGTGCCGGCGAAGGTCGTCACCGAGACGTCGACTTTGCCCGGTTTCGCGTTGCGCGGAACCGTGGTGGTGATTTCGGTGTCCGAGTCGACGGTGAATCCGGCCGGCGTGCTGCCGAATTTGACTTCGCTCGTCTGGTTGAAGTTGGTCCCGGCAATCGTCACCACGGTGCCACCGGCGATCGAGCCGAAGGGCGGCGAGACCGACGCGATTTCCGGTTGCGGCTGGATTTCGGCGCTGAGCTCGATCTCTTTGCCGCTGACCGATTCGCTGGGGGCGACAACCGAGCCGTCGAAAGGCGGCGGGAAGATCGTCGCGAAGCTGGCTCCGGAGGCTTCGGCGACGCCGATTTTGTCGGTCGCGTTGGTGGGATCGACCCCGATCAGGTCGCCCGCCTTGACCTTGAGGTTGGTGGTGAAGGTCTGCAGGCCTTCGTCCGTGGGCGACGCCCCCTGGCTGGTGCCGGCCGCTTCGTAGCCACCTTTGCCGTTGGGATGGAGAACCCGCAGGTAGAAGGGGCCGCCGCTCGCGCCCTGCACGCGCCAGCGCACGATCGCGCCGTTCACCGGTGAGGAAAGCGCCGCTCCCGGCTCCGGCAGAGCCGTATTGAAGAACGTCTGCACACGTTTGAATTCGGTCGCTTCGAATTTCTCCGGCAGGACGCTGCCGATGCTGATCACGGACGCCTGCGCCGCGCTCGCGAAAAGCGCGCAGAGTGCGGCCACGACCGCCATCACCATTGCCAGTCGACCCACCGGCCTCCGTTCCGAGATTCCACTTTCCTGCTGCTGCCGCATCTTCATTCCCTTTCTGTCAGGTTCCCTTGCCTTCGGCGCCAAGCGCTGATGCTGGGCTAAACGGCGAGTAAAGGGAAGGTTGCGGCGAATTAATGAAGAACTTGGTGACAAAACCCTCACCGATCGAAAAGAGCCCGCCGTCGGGTTCGAACCGACAACCTCCTCATTACAAATGAGGTGCTCTCCCAGGTTGAGCTAGGCGGGCGTGGTGGCGATGATGTCCTTAATGGACGTGACGTTCAGATTCTTAGAGGCTGACGAGGGTACCGTGCTGACGCGTGCGATCGAGGCGGCTTATGGTCAAAGTTATGACCTGCGGTGGGTGTACGACCCGAACGAGGTCGGTCGCCGGATCGCTGCCGGCACCTATGTCTCTTGCATAGCCGAAAGCGCTGCAGGTGAGCTGCTTTGCCACATGGGTATGAGCTTAGCGGCTGCGGGCGATGCGGTCGCCCATTCCGGCCAGGCGGTGACGCTGCCTGCAGCCCGCGGGCAACACCTTTTCACCCGCACCAAGCGCTGGCTGATGGACCGGGCACGGGAGCGCGGATTGGCCGGCATGTACAGCGAGGCGACCGCCGCCCACCCCTACAGCCAGAAGGCGAACATCGAGCTCGGCGCGCACGAGACCGGCTTCCTGCTCGGTTGGATCCCGGCGACGGTCAGCAACGACGCCGCGGAGGGCAGTCGCGGCCGCCAGTCGGCGGCGCTCTTCTACACGAAGCTGAACGACGGCCACGAGCGTCCGGTCTACGCGCCGGAGCGCCACCGCGACGTCGTCGCCCGGACGATCGAACTCTGCGAGCTGCGCGGGGAGTTGGCCGAGCCGCCGTCGGAGTGCGAGCTGGAGGAACGCTCAGAGCTCCATTGCGAGATCGACCGCGGCCACAACCTGGCGCTGATCACGGTCCACGTGCCCGGCGCCGACCTGGAGGAGGCGATCGGGGGCGAGCGCCACCACCTCTTCCACCACGAGAACCTCGACGCCGTCTACATCGACCTGCCGCTGGAGCGGCCGGCGACCGCCCTCGTCGCCGACCACCTCGAGCGCCTCGGCGTCTCCTACTCGGGGATCTTTCCCAACCAGCGCACCGACGGCGACGTGCTGCGGATGCAGTCGCTGCACCGGGTCCGAGTCAAGGCCGACGACGTTGCCGTCGCTTCGGACCATGGGCGCGAACTGCTCGAGTACGTGATCGCCGATCTGCCGCAGGCGGCGCGACCGGCCTAGAGCGGAACCTCGCGAGACGCCAGGTGGGTACCGACCTTGCGCTTGACCCGCTGCAGGGCGTTGTCAACGGTCTTGGTGTCACACTCCAGCCGCTCGGCGATCAGCTCGTAGGAGTGGCCGTCGAGGTAGAGCGAGAGCACCCGGCTCTCGAGGTCCGAGAGCACACCGGAGACGCCCGAGAGGCAGGAGACGAGGCTCTCCAGCTCTTCGGTCGCGATCACCTGGTTGACCGGGTCGTGGACGCTCGGGCCGGGCAGGATCTCGTCCAGCGTCGTTTCCGAGTCGCCCGCCGCGGCCGGGGTCTGGCTGAACGAAACGTACTGGTTGAGGGGGGTGTGCTTGTTGCGGGTCGCGGTCTTGACCGCGGTGATGATCTGGCGGGTGATGCACAGCTCGGCGAAGTTGCGGAAGCTCGACTCGCGATCGGTGCGGTAGTCGCGGATCGCCTTATAGAGGCCGAGCAGCCCCTCCTGGATCAGGTCGTCGGACTCGCCCCCGAGGAGAAAGTAGGACGAAGCCTTGAGGCGGACGAAGCCGCGGTAGCGACGGACGATCGTGTCGTAGGCATCTGGTCGTCCCTCCTTGGCGAGGGCGACGAGGTAATGATCATCAAGCTCAGCTTGAGGGTTACCGCTGGCGACGCGAGCGGTGCGTGGTGCTGCCGTAACCGGCAATTCCTGCGTAGGCGTAGATAGAGCCACAGATCCTTCTCCTTGACTGAAGGGTCGTGGCGCCGCTTACCTCCCCTGGCAGGCGCCTTCTACGAGTGAGCCTCAACTTGAGGTTCACCCTTATGTTGCGGCGCATTCTTACCGTCCTGCGATGTTCTGTCAACCCCCAATTTGCGCAAATGCAAATGGGGTTGCATTTGCAGGAGTTGCCGCAGGCGTTTTAAGCGCGTTGGCGGAGGGCCTCGAAGAGCAGGGCGGTTGCGGCCGCTGAGACGTTCAGGGACTCGACTTTGCCGAGCTGCGGAAGGGCGACGAGGCCGTCGCAGCCGGCGGCCACGCGGGGGCGGAGGCCTTTGCCCTCGCCGCCGAGGACGATCACGGTGGAGCCGGTCAGGTCGACGGACCAGGGAGGCTGCTCGGCCTCGGCGTCGGCGCCCCAGATCCAGAAGCCCGCCTCCTTCGCTTCGGCCAGCCAGTCGGCGAGGTTGCGGACGTGGGCGACTTCGATGTGCTCGACCGCCCCGGCGGAGGCCTTGCAGGTGGCGGGCGTGATCGCCGCCGAGCGCCGCTCCGGGATCACGACCCCGGCCGCGCCGGCGAACTCGGCCGAGCGACAGACGGCGCCGAGGTTGCGCGGGTCCTGCACCTGGTCGAGCGCGACCAGCAGCGCCCCCTCCCGCAGCATCCCCCTCGGGTCCCCGTAGGGATAGGGATCGACCTCAGCCACCACCCCCTGATGGTCAGGCGACCCGCACAGCCGCTCCAGCTCCTCCCCCGAAGTCTCCGGCGCCCGCCAAATCCGATGCACCCGCCGCCTCCCCCGCTCCGCCTCGGCAACAGGCCTGCGCCCATAGATGACCTGGTTAGCCATCAGGCTTTCGGAACCAACTGCGGCCCCTCGGCTGAATCACGAACCGTCCACCCCATCTCAGCCAGCCGATCCCTCAACTCGTCAGCCCGAGCAAAGTCCTTACCTGCCCGCGCCTCCTCCCGTTCATGCATCAGCTTCTGAGCTTCAGGGTCGGCCTCAGCACCCTGATCTGGCTGAGTAAGAGTGCTGAGGCCGACCAGGTCCAGCATCTCCGCAAGCGCCCCAGCTGCCTCCCCCCCATCTACCTCGCCCCGATTAGCTTCCCCGACCAACTCAAACACCTCGGCGAGAGCCCGAGGCGTGTTGAAGTCATCGGCCAGAGCCGCCCGAAACGCCTCACCTCGGACGGCAACTCCGGTTTGGGCCCCGGGGGAGGGGTCCCCAGACAACAGCGGGGGAGCGTCTGGGGACCCCTCCCCCGGGGCCCCCAGCGATTTGTCCCTAAAGAAATTCCGTAGACGCTCAACCCTGGCGAGAGATTCCTCCATCTGCTCCTCCCCAAAAGCCAATGGCTGGCGATAGTGGCCGGAGATCAGATAGGCAACGACCGCCTCTCTGCCGTAGCGATCGAGCGCCTCCGACAGCTGAAAGATGTTCCCCTCAGATTTCGACATCTTCTCCGCATCCGTCTCGATCATCCCGTTGTGCATCCAGACCCGGGCGAAGGGGCGACCGGCGGCCTCGGACTGGGCGATCTCGTTCTCGTGGTGGGGGAAGATCAGGTCGGAGCCGCCGCCGTGGATGGCGAAAGTCGCGCCCAGCTCCTGCTCGGCCATCACCGAGCACTCGATATGCCAGGCGGGGCGGCCGGGGCCCCAGGGAGAGTCCCACCTGGTGTCCTCGTCGGGCTTGTGCGCCTTCCAGAGGGCGAAGTCGAGCCGGTTCTCCTTCAGCGAGGCGGATCCGGCGTCCTCACCCTGGTCCATGTCCTCGGGCCGGCGGTTGGAGAGCTTGCCGTAGGGGCCGAAGCTGCGGACGCGGAAGTAGACGTCGCCGCCGGACTCGTAGGCGTGGCCGGAGTCGACGAGCTCCGCGATCAGCGAGACGATCCCCGCCACGGTCTCGCTCGCCAGCGGCTCGGAATCCGGTCGGCCGAGCCCGAGCCGGCCGGTGTCCTCGAAATAGGCTCGGGTCATCTCCGCCGCGAACTCGCCCGAGGGCTTGCCCGCGCCGCGCGCCGCGACGTAGATCTTGTCGTTGATGTCGGTGACGTTGACGACCAGCTTCGGCCGATAGCCCTCCGAGCGCAGGAAGCGGGCGAAGAGCGAGAAGACGACGAACGGCCGCGCGTTGCCGATGTGGATGCGGCTGTACACCGTCGGCCCACACGCGTAGATCCCGACCTCTTCCGAGTCGAGGCTGCGCAGCTCCCCCGTCAGGGTGTCTCTGATCCTCACCTCCCGCATTGCGCAGGCGAGGTTAGATCAAAAAGTGCGGTAACCGGCCGTCGATGCTTTGGACTCGCCGCGCAGCCAGGAGGGCGCGGTCTCCTCGGCGGCCGCTTCGGCCTCGCGGCGCGCCTTGCTGACGCTGGCCTTGATCTCGTCCTCGGTCGCCTCGCGCACCCGCTCCTCGCGCTTCTGCGCCTGGACGCGGATCCGGTCGGACTCGACTCGAATCTGGTCCTCGGCGCGCTTGCGGGCGGCCTCCTCGGCCTCGCGCTCGACTTTCTCGAGCAGGTGGCGGACGCTTTCCTCGGCTTCGCGCCGAACCTCCTGGGTCCCATCCATCACCCGTCGCTCGATCTCGGTCTCCAGCCGCACCGCGGCCTCGTGCGACTCCTCGGCCCTGGCTTCGGCGTCGGCGGCACGCTGCTCGGCGGCGGCGATCCGGCGGTCTGCCTCGGTCTGGATCCGCCTGCGCGCGTCCTCGATCTGAGCCTCGAATTCCTCTTTGGCGGCCTGCTGGGCCGCGGTGGTCGCGCTCTCGGCCTCGGTCTTCGCCGCCACTGCGGCACGCTCAGCCTCGGTGCGCGCCCGATCGGCCTTGGCGACGATCTCTTCGCGTTCGGACTGCGCGCGCTTCTGCAGCTCCTCGAAAGACTCCTCGGCCCGGTCCCGCGCCGCCTCAGCGGCAGCGGCGCGCGCATCGGCCTCGCTGCGCGCCTTGTGCTCGGCGGCGATCCGCTCGCGCGCCTCGGCCGAGACCTTGCGCAGCGTCAGCATCGCCCGCTGCTTGACCTCGTCCTTGACGGCATCGGCCCGCTTTTCGGCCGCGGCGACGCGACCCTCGCTGACCCGCACCCACTCGAGCGCCTGGTCGGCGACGCCGCGCATCGCCCGCGTCGCCTCACCAACCTGCTGCAGCTGCCTGACCGGCTCGCTCATTCCCAGCAACCTACTATCGGGACCGGAGGGGACTACGCCTAAGAGGCAGCGCTAAGACCGCAATTTCCGATCCTCGTCGGCATGAAGATCGCGCTTGAGGACCTTCCCCGTCGCGTTGCGGGGCAGCTCCTCGAGGAACTCGACTTCGCGGGGGGCCTTGTAGGAGGCGAGGTGGGCCTTGACGTGGGCGGTCAGCTCGCCTTCGGAGACCTCGAGGCCGGAACGGATGACGACGAACGCCTTCAGCCGCTGGCCGAACTCGGCGTCCTCGACCCCGATCACCGCCACCTCCTCGACCGCATCGTGGTCGGCGAGCAGATCCTCGACCTCGCGTGGGAAGACGTTCTCGCCGCCGGAGACGATCATCTCGTCGTCGCGACCGTCGATGAAGAGGCGCCCTGCCTCGTCGATGTGGCCGACGTCCCCGCTCGAGTAGAGGCCGTCGATGATCTCCTTGCCGCCGCCGCCGGTGTAGCCCTCGAAGGCCATTTCGTTGCCGACGAAGATGCGGCCGACCTCGCCCTGCGGCACCTCCACGCCGCTCTCGTCGTAGAGGCGGATCTGGGTCCCGCGCGGCGGTTTGCCGGCGGTGCCGGGGGCAGCGCGCAGGTCCTCGGGGGTGGCGACGGTCGCGTAGGCGACCTCGGTCGAGCCGTAGAGGTTGTAGACGTTGTCGCCGAAGCGGTCCATCCACTCGATCGCCAGCTCACCCGGCAGCGCCGAGCCCGAGAGCGAGGTGATCTTCAGCGAGGGCAGGCTGTAGCGGTCGAGCACCTCGTCGGGCAGGGTGAGGATGCGCTGGACCATCACCGGCACCGCCGCCAGCACGTCGGCGCGGCTCTGCTCGGCCGCCTTCAGCGTCTCCTCCGGGTCGAACTTGCGCCGCAGCACCATCGTCGAGGCCGTCGGCAGGCTCATCACGAAGTGGAAGAAGCCCCAGGAGTGGAAGAGCGGCGCCGCGATCATCATCGTCATCCGGCTGCGGAAGGGGATCCTGTCGATCAGCGAGGCGAGCGCCAGCAGCCCGTCGGGGCTGGAGCGCTGGGCGCCCTTCGGGGTGCCGGTGGTGCCGGAGGTGAGGATCACGAATTTGGGCTTGTCGGGGGGCGGCTTGAGGCCGGATTCGTCGCCGCCCTCGATCAGGCTCTCCAGGGTCGGCGCCGAGACCTCGCCGTCGCACCAGCCGACGATCCGCTGGATCGAGGGGTCGACGCCACTCAGCAGGTCGGTGAACTCCTCGTCGTAGACGAGCGCCTTCGGCCCCTCGCGCTCGGTCACCTCGGCCAGTTGAGGGCCGGCGAACATCGTGTTCAGGTAGAGCGCGCTGGCGCCGAGCTTGGCCGCGGCGAGGGTCGCCTCGACGAAGCCGCGGTGGTTGCGGCACATGATCCCGACCCCGTCGCCGTGGCCGATCCCCATCGCCGCCAGCGAGTGGGCGAGCGCGTTGCTGCGGCGGTGCAGGCGTTCCCAGCTGAGGGCGCCGCGCTCGTCGACGATCGCCAGCTCGTGCGGGTGGTGGAGCGCGGCGGTGGTGACGCCGGTCGCCGGCGAGGCGCCCCAGCGCAGGAAGGTGCCGCCGATCTTCAGCGCCTTGTCCGGGCGCATCGGCTCGAGGATGCCGGCTTCGCGCAGCACCTTGACCTCGAAGATCGAGTCGGAGATCGAGCCGCGCAGGCTTGCCGGACTGAGCGAAGGCGCCATACCCGGCGAAGATTATTCGGATTCGACGCTTGCCACCGCGATGCAGGCGATTCCCTCGCCGCGGCCGATGAATCCCATGCCCTCGTTGCTGGTCGCCTTGACGCTGACCCGGGCGGAGGTGGCCTCGGCGAGTGTCCGCTCCATCTCCGCCTTGAAGGGGCCGAGGCGGGGCTGCTCGCAGATCAGGGTGGCGTCGATGTTGACGATCGGGCCGGCGATCGTGCCGACCACGGTGCGCAGGAGGTCGATCGAGTCGGCGTCCTTGAAGTCCGGGTCGTCGTCGGGGAACATCTCGCCGATGTCGCCGCCGCCGGTGGCGCCGAGCAGGGCGTCGATCACCGCGTGGGTGAGGACGTCGGCGTCGGAGTGGCCTTCGAGGCCCTGGTCGTGCTCGATCTCGACCCCACCGAGGACGAGGCGCCGGCCGGGGGCGAAACGGTGGCTGTCATAGCCGAGGCCGACCATGATCAGCGGACGCGGGCGCCGAGCGGAGCGAGGCTCCGCCGGCGCTGCTCGAAGACGCATACCTCGCTTATCCCCAGTTCGTCGAGGAACCCAACCGCGCGCTCGTATTCGAAGCCGACCTGCTCGGGCAGGTGGGCGTCGGAGGAGAGGGCGAAGCAGGCGCCGGCCTCGACGCACATCTCGGCGAACTGGCGCGAGGGGTAGAGCTCGCCGACCGGCTTGCGGAGCCCCGCGGTCGAGACCTCGACCGCGATCCCGCTCTCGGCGATCGCCTCCACCGCCGGCTCGTAGAAGGCGCGCAGGTCGCGGTCGGGGAGCGGCCGCGCCCGGCCCCAGACCTTGACCAGGTCGGGGTGGGCGAGGATGTCGAAGAGGCCGGAGCGGGCGGCGGCGGCGATCTGCTCGAAGTAGCGGCGCCAGATCTCGTCGGCATCGCCGTCGCCCTCCCAGACGTCGAAGCCATCGTGGTCGACGGCGGCGTCGCCCTCGCCGATGAAATGGACCGAGCCGACGACGTAGTCGAAGTCGCGGGCGTCCAGCAGAACGGCGATCCGGTCTTCGGCGCCGGGGATGAAGTCGCACTCGACGCCGAGCCGCAGCGGCGTGCCGCGGACGAACTCGCAGTAGGCGTCGATGTCGTCGACCGCGTTTTCGACCCAGAGCGGGTGCTGCCAGAGGTCGAGCGCCGCCCGGAAGCGGTAGACGTGCTCGGAGACGCCGAGCTCCTCGATCCCGGCCGCCCTGGCGGCTTCGAGGTAGCGCTCGACGTTCTCGTCCGTGAAGTAGCGCTCGAATGTCGTCCCGCCCTCGTCGGGACGGAGGTGCAGGTGGTAGTCGGTCAGCATGGGGCGAGCATAAACTTCGCGCCGAATGAGCCGTCAGCTCCTGCTCCTCCTGCTCGGCCTCGCCGGCGGCACCGCGATCGCCCTGCTGCTCGGGGCGAAAAACCTCGGCACGGCGCTGGGGGTCGGCCAGGTCTGCTTCGCGGCGACGCTCGTCTACGTGCTGATGCGGGACTGAAGCAGCAGCTCAGCCACCTGCAGGTCAAGCGGCGTCGTCACCTTCAGGTTCTGCTCGGCGACCGGGTGGATGAGGACGGTGCCGCCGACGGCCTCGACCAGCATCGCCTCGTCGGTGGCGTCCTCGGGCCGCTCGGCGGCCGCAAGCGCCTCGCGGAGCCGGTCGGTTCGAAAGAGCTGAGGCGTCTGCGCCCGCCATAAACACGACCGATCCTCGGTCGCCTCGATCACGAGCCTGCGATTCGCCCCCTCAGAGGGGGTCAGTTGCAGGTTCGTGCTGCCGACCGCTCGCTTGATCGTGTCGTTGACGGGGGCGCCGGCGATCACGCCTGCGGCATCCTCGTTGGCGTCAAGGTCTGCGACCAGCGCTTCGACCAGCTCCGGCGTCAGCAGCGGCCGCGCCGCGTCGTGGATAGCGACGTAGTCGGTCCCCACCGCCTCGAGGGCGTTGGCGACCGACTGCGCTCGCGTCGTCCCGCCGGGGACGACGCCGAGGTCGTGCCCGCCGAGGTCGCCGATGTGGCCGGGCGGCGCCGCGACGACGATCGAGTGGACGCTCTCGCAGGCCCGGAAGGCGTCGATCGACCACTCGATCATCGGCCGCCCGGCGACGGGGACGAAGGCCTTCGGGCCGCCGGCTCCGAGGCGCTCTCCGGAGCCGGCGGCCGCGACGACCGCGGTTACGACTGGACTTCTAGGCGGTCGCAGTTGCGGCGAACCGCTCCTCGAGGAGGCCGTCGAGGTATTCCTCCGCGCCCTCCTCGTCCTTGTCGAGCGCGTACATGAACTCCGAGGCAAGGATCTTCTTCGCCCGGGTGTACATCTGCTTCTCGCCCGTGGACAGGCCCTTTTCCATCTCGCGGATCGCGAGGTTGCGGACGACCTCGGCCAGCTCGAAGACGTCGCCGGTCTTGATCTTCTCGCGGTTGTACTTGAAGCGCCGGTTCCAGTTCTTCGGCATCTCCGACACGTCGTCGGTGAGGACGTTTGTGACCTTCTTGATTTCTTCCTCGTCGATAACCCGCCGCAGGCCCGCCTTGCCGGCGTTTTCGCAGGGAACCATCACCGTGAGTTCGTTGTGGAGGATTTTGATCGTGAGGTACTCACGCTTCTCCCCCATCAGCTCACGGGTCTCTTTGGCCATCACCAGTCCCGCGCCGTGATGCGGGTAGACGACCTTGTCGCCTTCCTCGAAGTCGCAGACGTATTCGATGTCCTCCTCGAAGACTGCCTCCACAGTGGCCTCGTCTAGCTCGGAAATCGCTGACTCCTTTCGTTTTGCGACGGCCCAGTGCCGTCAGCTCTGCAAGTACCGATCGCCCAGATCGACCTCTTGGAGCCGCCGCAGGCCCTCGCGGATGTCCTTGGCGCGCTGCGCCCCGACTCCGTCGACGGCGGCGAGTTCTTCGTCGGAGGCCTCGAGGACCTCCTCCAGCCCGCCCAGCTCCTGGGTGATCTTTTGAACGACAAGCTTGGGGATGCGCGGGACCCGGCCCAAAATCCGGTATCCGCGCGGTGCAACCGGAAAGTCCAGGGTGTTGACCTTGCGGTCGTAGCCGAGCAGCTCGGCGAGGCGACCGAAGTCGAGCACGTCCTGGTGGGGCATCCGACCCAGCGCCTGCAGCACCGCGGTCAGGTTCCCCTCGGAATCTTCGACGCTGTAGTCGCGGATCAGCGCGGTCTTGTCGGCGGCGACGCCGACCATCGTCTCCTCCAGCTGCATCTCGATCAGCCGGCCCTCGGTGCCGAGCTCGACGATGTAGCGCTCGACCTCGACCGCCATCCGCGTCACCAGCTCGGCCCGCTGCAGGACCGAGAGCGCGTCGTGGAGGACGGCGCGGCCGTCGAACTCGAGCCGCGTCAGCCGCGCCGAGACCTGGTCGAGGCGCTGACGGTACTTCTCGAGCGTGGCGAGGCCCTGGTTGGCCTTGGCCAGCACGGCGGGGATGTCCTGGAGGATGTACTTCGTTCCCTCGACGTAGAGGGAGACGACGTCGCGCCGCTGCGAGATCGCGACCACCAGGGCCGTCGTCTGTTTGGAGACGCGCTCGGCGGTGCGGTGGCGGGTGCCGGTCTCCGAGCTGAGGATCGTCGGGTCCGGCATCAGCTGGACGTTGGCCCAGGCGATCTTCGTCGCCTCGCCGTTGAGGACGATGGCGCCGTCCATCTTCGCCACCTGGTAGAGCATCGCCGGCGTGTAGTCGACGTCGAGCTTGATGCCGCCCGAGAGCAGGTGGGAGATGTCGTCGAGGTCGCCGACCACGAGCAGGCCGCCGGTCCGCGAGTGGACGATGTTGTCTATTCCCTCTCGCAGCGCGCCCCCTGGGGCGACCACGTCAAGGGCTCTTAGTAGGCGGGGATCTTGGCGTTCTGAAAGCTCTTGAAGCTCATCCCCGGACAACGAAGGCATCGCCTAAGAGGATGGCAGAAACGGCTCTGGAATGCGGCTTGCCTCATTCCGAGTGGACAGGTCGGAATGGGGTTTGTCAAGTCCGGCGTTGGTGGAGCTCGCTACAGATGGAAACGGCGGTGATGCATCCGGTGCTGGTCCTCCGGGGCCGCCTCCCCCGGGTCGCGGACGAAGGCCCAGGTGAGGGCGGCGCCGACCGCGCAGAGGACGACGACGACCCAGGTCGAGCCGGCGACGGCGGAGGCGAAGGAGTGGCCGTCGCCGAGCAGGGCGTGGAAGGCGGCGCCGGTGGCGGCGAGGGCGACGGCGCCGGCGAGGACGCGGTCCATCGCCAGGACGCCGGAGGCGATGCCGAGCTTGTCGCCGGGCATCGCCGCCATCGCCGCGGTCGACATCGGCGCGTAGACGAGGCCGAGCGCGATCCCGAAGAGGAGGTAGCCGGTGAGGAGGAGGCCGTAGGGGCTGTCGGTCTCGATCCGGGTGAGGACGAGGAGGCCGACGAAGCCGCAGAGCATCCCCGCGGTCATCAGCCGGCGGGCGCCGAAGCGGGCGATCAGACGGCCGGAGAAGGGCGAGATGAAGATCATCGGCACGGTCACCGGCAGGATCATCAGGCCGCTGAGGATCGGCGAGTGGCCGCGCACGTCCTGCAGGTACTGGGGCTGGAAGAACATCACCGCCCAGTAGGAGCCGACGAGGGCGAAGGCGGCGGCGCTGGCGCCGAAGTATGGGCCGTTGCGGAAGAGATCGAATTCGACGATCGGCGCGCGGGCGCGGTGCTCGATCGCCCAGAAGGCAAGTAGGGCGAGGACGCCGATGACGGCCAGGGCGGCGGTGGCACCGGCGCCCCAGGCGCGCGACTGGACCAGCGCCAGGACGACCGCCGTGAGGCCGAGGCTGAGGAAGGCAAGCCCCGGCCAGTCGATCCGGTCGCCGGCGGCGGGATCGGTCGACTCCGGCGCCGCCACGATCGTGATCGCGATCCCCAGGGCCGAGATCGGCAGGTTCATCCAGAAGATCACCCGCCAGTCGATTTCGATCAAGAGGCCACCGGCGAGCGGCCCGATCGCCAGCGCCACGGCCGAGACCGCCGCCCAGATGCCGAGCGCTCGCGGCTGTTCCTCGGAGGGGAAGACGTTGCAGACCAGCGCCAGGGAGAGCGAGAGCATCGGCGCCGCCCCCGCCCCCTGCAGGACGCGGCCGAGGATGAGCAGGGCCTGGTCCCTCGCGGCACCGGAGGCGACCGAGCCGACGGCGAACAGCACCATCCCGGCGAGGAAGACCCGCTTGCGCCCGAACATGTCCCCCAGCCGCCCCGCGGTCACCACCAGCACCGCGATCGTCAGCAGGTAGCCGTTCATCACCCACTGCAGCCCCTCGCTGCTCGCATCCACGTCATGCCGAATCGCCGGCAGCGCCAACGCCACCACGGTCGAGTCCAGCATCAGCAGGAACAACCCAGCGCAAGCCCCCGCCAACGTCCACCACTTCCGATTCGCCTCGCCGATCCTCACCGGCGCGACGCTACCTATGAAGGCGGCGTCTAGTGCGTCGCAACGAGGTCGCGCTGGGGGTCGATGCCCCAGCGGGTGCCGACGGCGGCTAGGTCGTCGGTGAGGGGCCAGCGGTCGGGGCGCTCTTCGCCTTCGTGCTCGGGGCTGGCGCCCTTGAGGGCCATGCAGCCGGTGTTGTCGCCGATCGCGCGGATCTCGGCGACGTCGTCCTCGCTGAGGCGCTGATCGGAGGGCAGGTGCGCGAGTTCGACTCGCTTGGCCTCGATCGGGCAGGCGTCGGCGCCGATCTCCTGGATCAGGGTCGGAGCGACGGACTCGACGGCGGGGTGCGCGAGGTTCCACTGGCAGGCGAGCTGGATCGGGGTCAGCTTCGCCCTTTCGGCGATCGGCAGCAGCTGGTCGAGCTTCGCCAGGCCGGTCTCGATCCAGCCGGCAGGACGGAAGGAGCGGTGGTCGTGCTTGGCCAGCTCGGTGTCGGGGCGCAGGTCGCCCCAGAAGAGGCCGCCGTAGTCGACCACCCGGGTCAGCACCTTGACGTCGTGCCGGTCCGCCGCCTCGAGGCAGAGCTCACCCGGCCAGGGCTCGAGCGGGTTGAGGATGATCATCGCCCAGTCAATCCGCTCGCCGAAGCGCTCCAGACAGGAGATCAGGTCGAGGGTGAAGCCGTTGGCCGGTCCCGGTGCGACGCCGATCCGGCTCGCCAGCCCCTCCTCGCGCAGTGCCGCCATCGCCTCCCAGACCACCTCGCTGGAGTAGCCGATGCGGTCGGGGTTGTGGAGCAGCAGCAGGTCGAAGGAGTAGGCACCGATACGACTGAGGCTTTCCTCGGTTGCCATCCGCAGGTAGTCCGCGTACTCCTCCGGCCCCCGCAGGCGCGGGTCGGTGAAGCGCGGGACCCCTTTCGGCCCGTCGCGCTCGCCCTCGTAGAAGTCGTGCCCGACGGCGCCGACCAGGCAGTAGTCGTCGCGCGGCACGCCCTCCAGCGTCCGTCCCAGCACCCGGTCGGCCTCGCCCTGCCCGTAGGCGTCGGCAGTCAGCACCGTGTCGATGCCGTCGTCCGGCCGCAGCAGCGCCACCAGGCGGTCCTCGGTGATCGCCTCCCCGAAGTGGAGAAAGCGCCCTCCGCTCCAGGTGCCGATCGCGGCCCGGCCCGGCTCCTTCACACCGCGCTCCGCTTAGGACTCGTCGCCGGCCGGGTCCGAGCCGACGTGCTCGGGCCCGTCCTCACCGTCGTCCTTCTTCGCCCCGACGCCGACCTTCTCGCGTTCCGGCTTCTCCACCGCTTTCGCCTTCGGCTTCTTCGGGGCGATGATCTTCAGGCTGAGCGGTTTGTCCTCCTCGTCGCCGGCGGCGTCGCGGTCGACCATCACCGTCGAGCCGGGGGTCATTTCGCCCTGGCGCAGGACTTCGTCTGCCAGCGGGTCCTCGATGTAGCGCTGGATCGCCCGGCGCAGCGGACGGGCGCCCATCGACGGGTCCCAGCCTTTGTCGACCAGCAGGTTCTTGGCCTCGTCGGTCAGCTCCAGCTGCAGTTCGTGCTCGGCGACCTGGACGCGGACACGGTTGATCATCAGGTCGATGATCTCCTTGACCTCCTCCTTCGCCAGCTTGTGGAAGACGATGACCTCGTCGATCCGGTTGAGGAACTCCGGCCGGAAGACTTTTTTCAGGTCGGACATGATCCGGTTCTTCATGTCGTCGTAGGACATTCCGGTCTCGTCGGAGACGGTGAACCCGATCGAGGTGTTCTTTGCGATCTCGCCGGCGCCGATGTTCGAGGTCATGATCACGATCGCGTTGCGGAAGTCCACGGTGCGACCCTGGGCGTCGGTGAGGCGCCCGTCCTCGAGGATCTGCAGGAGGATGTTGAAGACGTCAGGGTGCGCCTTCTCGATCTCGTCGAGCAGCAGCACCGAGTACGGCTTGCGGCGCACGGCCTCGGTCAGCTGGCCGCCCTCGTCGTAGCCGATGTAGCCCGGAGGCGAGCCGACCAGGCGGCTGACCGCGTGCTTCTCCATGTACTCGGACATGTCGATCCGGACCATCGCCTCCTCGTCGCCGAAGAGGAACTCGGCGAGAGTGCGGGCGAGCTCGGTCTTGCCGACCCCGGAGGGGCCGAGGAAGATGAACGAGCCGGCGGGCCGCTTCGGGTCCTTGATCCCGGCGCGGGAGCGGCGGATCGCTTTCGAGACGGCGGTGATCGCGACCTCCTGGCCGATCACGCGCTTGTGGAGTTCCTCCTCCATCCGGATCAGCTTTTTGGTCTCGGCCTCGGTCAGCTTGAAGACGGGGATGCCGGTCCACATCGAGACGATGTCGGCGATCTCCTCCTCGCCCACCTCGGGCCGTTCGCCGTTCTCACCCTCCGCCCACTCGTCTTCGAGCTGGCGCTTGCGGGTGGTCAGCTGGCGCTCGGTGTCGCGCAGGTTGGCGGCCTTTTCGAACTCCTGGGCCTCGATCGCGGACTCCTTCTCGCGCCGCGTCTTCTCGATTTCCTCCTCGAGGTCGCGGTACACGGGGGGAGTGCTCATCGACTTGATCCGCATCCGCGAGCCGGCCTCGTCGATCAGGTCGATCGCCTTGTCCGGCAGGAAGCGGTCGGAGATGTAGCGGTCGGCGAGCTCGGCGGCCGCTTCGAGAGCGTCGTCGCGGATCGTCACCCGGTGGTGCTGTTCGTAGCGCTCGCGCAGCCCCTCGAGTATCTTCACCGTGTCCTCGGGCGAGGGCTGGTCGACCTTGATCTGGGCGAAGCGGCGCTCCAGCGCCGAGTCGCGCTCGAGGTACTTGCGGTACTCGTCGAGGGTGGTGGCGCCGATCGTCTGCAGCTCACCGCGGGCCAGGGCCGGCTTCAGGATCGAGGCGGCGTCGATCGCGCCCTCGGCGGCGCCGGCGCCTACCAGGTTGTGGAGCTCGTCGATGAAAAGGATGATGTCGCCGCGCTGGGTGATCTCTTTCATCACCTTCTTCAGGCGCTCCTCGAACTCGCCGCGGTACTTGGAGCCGGCGACCAGCGCGGCCAGGTCGAGGGTGTAGATCTGCTTGTTCTTCAGCAGCTCCGGCACCTCGCCTTTGTTGATCCGCGCGGCCAGGCCCTCGACGACGGCGGTCTTGCCGACGCCGGGCTCGCCCAGCAGCACCGGGTTGTTCTTGGTCCGGCGCGAGAGGATCTGCATGATCCGCTCGATCTCGGTCTCGCGACCGATCACCGGGTCGAGCTTGCCCTCCTCGGCGAGGCGGGTGAGGTTGCGCCCGAACTGGTCGAGCAGTTTCGAAGACTTTTTGCCCTCGCCCGAGGTGCCGCCTCCGCCGCCGCCCTGGCGACGACCGCCGGGGCCGGACAGCATCCGGATCACCTCGTTGCGGATCTTGTCGGAGTCGGCGTCGAAGTCGAGCAGGATGCGGGCGGCGACGCCCTCGTTCTCACGCACCAGGCCGAGCAGGATGTGCTCGGTGCCGATGTAGTTGTGGCCGAGGGACAGGGCCTCGCGCAGCGCCAGCTCCAGAACCTTCTTGGCGCGCGGGGTGAACGGGATCTGGCCGGAGGTGACCTCCTCGCCTGATCCGACGATGCGGACGACCTGAGAGCGCACTCGTTCGACGGTGATGTCGAGGGACTCGAGGACGCGGGCAGCCAGCCCCTCCTCCTCGCGGAGCAACCCGAGAAGGATGTGCTCGGTCCCGATGTAGTTGTGCTTGAGCGTCCGGGCCTCCTCCTGCGCTAGGACGACGACCTGGCGAGCCCTCTCAGTGAATCGCTCGAACAAATGAAGACCTCTTCCTGGTTGAACAAACCCGAGATATCCGGGTTCGTACCGCCGGACGCCTTGATCCCTTTATCGGGGAGCGCCCATCTGTCCCTTAACTCTACCGGCCTTGGATGTCCGGCTTCGGGTGCACTTAGCGCGCTAAGAGCGACTTTTTGCGCGAGACTCGTCACGTTCCCGGCACATTGCAGGGATAGCGGCTCGAATAGACCTGCGCTGTCGCGGCCGACGAGTGGTGAGTTGTGGCCCTAATAGGGGCTCTAACTCACCACTCGCGGGTCAGGTCCGCATCGCCGGGAAGAGCAGGACTTCCCGCAGCGTCTTGGCGCCGGTGAGCATCATCACCAGGCGGTCGATGCCGAGGCCGACGCCGCCGGTCGGCGGCATCCCCTGTTCGAGCGCCTCGACGAAGGCCTCGTCGTAGGGCTGGGCCTCTTCGTCGCCGCGCTTGCCCTCGACGGCCTGTTCCTCGAAGCGGCTCCGCTGCTCGTCGGGGTCGTTGAGCTCGGTGAAGGAGTTGGCGATCTCGACCCCGCCGACGAAGGCCTCCCAGCGCTCGACCAGCCCCTCCTCGGAACGGTGGCGCTTGGCGAAGGGCGAGAGCTCGACCGGGTAGTCGAGGATGAAGGTCGGCTGGATCAGGCCCGGCTCGACCTCGCGCGAGAGCAGGCCGTCGACCAGCTTGCCCCAGCCCTCCTTCGGGTCGGGCTCGGTCCCCATCGCCTTGGCCAGCGCCTCGCGACTCGGGTGCTCGGCGATGTCGATGCCGGAGCGCTCGCGGATCGCCTCGCGCAGGGTGATCCGCCGCCAGGGCGGCTTGAAGTCGATCTCGACGTCGCCGCGTTTGACCTTCGTCGTCCCCAGCACCCGCTCGGCCACCTCGGCGACCAGCATCTCCAGGTCGTGCGCGGTCTTCTCGTAGTCGGCGTAGGCCTCGTACCACTCCAGCATCGTGAACTCGGGGTTGTGCTTGTGGGAGACGCCCTCGTTGCGGAAGTCCTTGCCGAGCTCATACACGCGGTCGATGCCGCCGACGACGAGGCGCTTGAGGTAGAGCTCGGTGGCGATCCGCAGGTAGAAGTCGCGGTCGAGGGCGTTGTGGTGGGTGACGAAGGGCCGCGCCAGGGCGCCGCCGTAGAGCGGCTGCAGCACCGGCGTCTCAACCTCGACGAAGCCGTGCTCGTCGAACCAACGGCGTATCTCGGAGATCGTCCGAGCGCGGGTGTGGAAGGCCTGGCGGCTCTCCTCGTTGGCGATCAGGTCGAGCTCGCGGCGGCGGAAGCGGGTCTCGGTGTCCCCTAGGCCGTGGAACTTGTCGGGCGGCGGGCGCAGGCTCTTGGCCAGCAGCCGCCAGTGGTCGATCGCCAGCGAGAGCTCGCCGCCGCGACGGGTCGCCATCGCCGTCCCCTCGACGCCGACGATGTCGCCGAGGTCGAGATCGACCAGCAGCGCGTAGGCCTCCTCGCCGAGCTGGTCCTGGCGGGCGTGCAGCTGGATCTGACCGCTGCCGTCGCGGAGGTCGAGGAAGCAGGCCTTGCCGTGGCCGCGGCGGGCGACGATCCGCCCGGCGACCCGGTGCCGCGAATCGGTCTCGGCCCCTGCCGCCAGCCCCTGGTGGGCAGCGCGCACCTCGCCGATCTCCTCGCGCCCGGAGAACTCGTGCGGGAACGGCTCGATCCCCGCCTCGCGAATCCGCTCGAGCTTCTCGCGGCGGTCCTCGAGGACCTGGGAAAGCTCCTGCTGCTGCTCTTGCTCCGGAGGGGGCTCGCTCATCGGGGCAGCGAGCCTACCGTCCCTCAGGCTTTCTCGATCTTCGTGATTTTGAGTTTTTTCTTCGGCCCGCGCGGGACCTCGACCTCGACGATGTCGTTGCGCTTCCTGCCGATCAGGGCTTTGCCGATCGGGGACTCGTTGGAGAGCTTGTGCTCTACCGGGTTCGCCTCGGTCGAGCCGACGATCTGGAATTTCTGCGAGTCGCCGGATTTCTGGTCTTTGACGTGGACAACAGAGCCGAAAGCGACCTCGTCGGTACTGATCGCCTTCTCGTCGATCACCTGGGCGCGGCGCAGTTTCTCCTCCAGCTGCGCGATCCGCGCCTCGAGCAGGGCCTGTTCGTTCTTGGCGTCGTCGTATTCGGCGTTCTCGGAGATGTCGCCGAATTCGCGCGCTTCCTTGATGCGGGCCGCGACCTCTCGGCGTTTGGTCGTCGAGAGGAACTCGATCTCCTCTTTCAGTTTTTCCAGCCCCTCAGGGGTGATGACGGCCTGACGCACTTGAACGACCTCGCTTTGGATTGGTAAAGGGAGCCTGGCCGGTCTCCCAGACCTAAAAAAACGCGCCGATGCGGCTACCTGAGGCAGGCACACCCGGCACGGAGTCGCGGGATTATAGCGAGGGTGGCCGGCTGGCCAAAAGGGGTCCGCGGAGGCGGCTTCCAAGCGGCTTTTGCGGGTTTTCAGCTGACGCCGGCGGGGGTGGCTAGACCGCCGATCAACTCCCGGGCGCGGGCGAGGTCGGCGCTGCGCTGCAGCTCGTCGGCGACCTCCTTCGGCGCCTCCAGGCGCTCCACGTACCAGGGGTGGAATTTGCGCAGGTAGCGGCCGGCGCGCTCGTCTCCCAGGTGCTCCTCGGCCCGGTCGACCACCCAGAGCCACTCGGCGACCATCTCCTCCCGGCGCGGCGGCTCGACCCGGCGCCCGGTCAGTTCCTCGAAGACCCAGGGGTTGCCGAAGGAGCCGCGGGCGATCATCACCGCGTCGGCGCCGGACTCCTCGTAGGCGCGGCGGGCGGCCTCGGCGCCGGCGAGGCCGCCGGAGACGATCACGGGGACGTTTATCCGATCGACCAGTTCGCGGGTGAGGGCGTAGTCGGGCTTGCCCGTGTGGCCTTTGGTGGCCGCGCGGGGGTGGAAGGCGATCGCCGCCACCCCGGCCTCCTCGGCCAGGCGGATCGCGAGGTCGAAGCCGGAGCGGTCGGCGGCCTCGATCCCGGAGCGCAGCTTCACCGTCACCGGCAGGCCGCTGCCCTCGGCGGCGCCGCGGGCGAGGGCCAGGGCGAGCTCGGGGTCGCGCAGGAGCTGGGCGCCGGCGCCGGTCTTGCGCACCTTCGGCACCGGGCAGCCCATGTTGATGTCGATCAGGTCGGCGCCGGCTTCGGCGGCGATCTCGGCGCCCGAGCGCATCACCTCGGGGTCGTGGCCGAAGAGCTGGATCGAGACCGGGTGCTCGTCGGGGTGGATCCGCAGCAGCTCCCGCAGGGTGCGCTCGTTGCGGTAGTGGAGGGCGAAGCTGGAGACCATCTCGGAGACGGCGAGGCCGGCGCCGTGCCGTTTCGCCTGCAGGCGGACGAACCAGTTGCCGATCCCCGCCAGCGGCGCCAGCAGGACGCGGTTGGCGAGCCGCACCCCGCCGATCTCGAAGGGGTCGGTCAGCGCCGGGTGGGGCCTTGCGATGTCATCGGTTGCGCTCATGGATCAGTCGCAGTCCCTTCAAGGTCAGCAGATCGTCGACCTCGTCGATCGTCTCGGTGAAGGGGACGACGGCCGCGGCGTAGCCGCCGGTGGCAAGCAGGTGCGGGTTGGGGAGTTCATCTTCGATCCGGCGGACGATGCCGTCGATCAAGCCGGCGAAGCCGAAGATGAAGCCGGAGTTGATCGCGGCGCGGGTGGAGCGGCCGATCGCCTCCTTCGGCTCTTCCAGGTCCATCCGGGTGATCCGGGCCGCGCGTTCGATCAGGGCGCTGAGCGAGGGCGCGAGGCCGGGGCCGATCGCGCCGCCGAGGTACTCGCCCGCGGCGGAGACGGCGTCGATGTTGATCCCGGTCCCGAAGTCGACCGAGACGCAGGCCTCGCCGAAGCGGTCATAGGCGGCGATCGCGTTGACCAGGCGGTCGGCACCGACCTCGAGCGGGTTCTCGATCCGGATCGGCATCCCGGTCTTGACCCCGGGGCCGATCGTCAGGCAGTCGGCGTCGAGGTAGCGCTGCGCCAGCTCCTCGAACTGGCTGCCGAGGGGCGGGACGACTGAGGAGACGCAGACCGCGTCGATCTCGCTGAAGGACCTTCCACAGAGCGAGAAGAGGCCGGCGATCCGCTCCGCCAGCTCGTCGCCGGTCGCCCCCGAGCGCGTCTGGAAGCGCCAGTGCTCGACCAGCTGGTCGCCGTCGAAGGCGCCCAGGTGGGTCTGCGTGTTGCCGACGTCGACCGCGAGGAGCACAGGGGGATTATCCCGAGGCGAGACTGGCTGGGTAGCCAAACGGGCGCCTTTCTGCATAGGATCGGCCGCTATGAGCAACCGCCTCTACGTGATTCCGGCCTCCCACCCGAGCATCGCCGTGCAATTGATGCTCGAGCACAAGGGCATCGACTACAAGCGCACCGACCTGCTGCCTGTGATCTCGAAGGTCGCCCTGCGCGCGGTCGGCTTCCCCGGCGTCACGGTGCCGGCGCTGAAGATCGACGGCGACAAGGTGCAGGGGTCGCGGCAGATCACCCGCGAGCTGGAGCGCCTGCGCCCCGAGCCGCCGCTCTTCCCCGCCGACCCCGAGAAGCGGGCTGCCGTCGAGGAGGCCGAGCGGTTCGGCGACGAGGAGCTGCAGCACCCGATCCGCCAGATCCTCTGGTGGGGGATCAAGCGCGACAAGGAGCCGCTGCGCAGCTACTCCGAGGGTGCCCGGATCGGGATGCCGATCGGCATGGCGATGAAGACGGCGGCACCGATCGTCGCCCTCTCCGCCCGCTTCAACGAAGCCAGCGACGAGAACGCCCGCAAGGCTCTGGAACAACTCCCGAGCCTCCTCGACCGCGTCGACGCCTACGTCGAGCGCGGCGTCCTGGGCGGCGACCAGCTCAACGCCGCCGACTTCCAGATCGCCCCCAGCATCGGCCTGGCGATGACCCTCGACGACCTCCGCCCGGCGATCGAGAACCGCCCGGCCGGGGCGCTCGCGAGACGCGTGGTCCCGAGCTACCCCGGCCGGATGCCGCCGGTACTACCGGCCGAGTGGCTCAACTCGCTGGCCGGGGCCCAAAGCCTCTAGCGCCTCGAAAAGCTGCTTCCCGTCCGGCAACTCCAGCTCGGGATCGAGCTCGAGTAGCGGCACGAGGACGAAGCGACGGGTCGTCACCTCGGGGTGAGGCAAGGTCAGACGGTCGGTGCTCAGTTCGAGGTCGCCGAGCAGGAGCAGGTCGACGTCGAGGGGGCGGGGGCTGTGGCGGGGCAGGTCGAACTGGCGGCCGCGCTCGGCCTCGACGCGCTTGCAGGCGTCGAGCAGCTCTTCGGGCTCGAGGTCGGTGCGGATGCGCACGGCGGCGTTGAGGAAGTCGGGCTGGTCGAGGATCTCGCCGACCGGCTCGGTGACGTAGGCGGAGGAGACGGCGTCGATCTCGATTCCCTCCGCTTCGAGGAGCTCGATCGCGGCGCGGAGGTGGCCGGGGGAGTCGCCGACGTTGGAGCCGAGGCCGAGGTAGCCGGTCCGCTTCGCGGCCATGCCTACTCCGCGGCTTCGTCGTCTTCTTCGGCCGTGCGTTCCTGGGTGACCTCGACCGCCACCTCCTGGATCGCCAGCGGCAGCGGCGGCTCCGGCTTGGCGGCGCGGACGCGGACCGATTCACAGCCGTAGCGCTCCATCAGCCGCTCCCCCACCACCTGCGCCAGGCGCTCCAGCGTTTTGTAGCTGCGCTCGGTCGCCGCGAGGGCGACGATGTCGCACACCTGGGCGTAGTCGACGGTGTCCTCGAGCCGGTCGGTCAGCACCGCGTCGCAGTCGGGGACGTCGAAGGAGATGTCGAACTCGAGCCGCTGCCCCACCTCCTGCTCGGCTTCGGAGACGCCGTGGTGGGTGTAGATCGAGAGCCCGCGCAGCTCGATTTCCGCGCTCGACTCGATGCCGTTGCCGTGGGACTCCATGGGTGGGGACGCTACCCGAGTACCGCCGTCGCCACCGCGAGCGCCTGGCGCATCTCGGCGACGTCGTGGACGCGGAGGACGTCGGCGCCCTCGGCCGCGGCGAGGACCGAGGAGGCGATCGTGCCGCCGAGGCGCTGGTCGGCAGGCGAGCCGTCGACCCTGCCGATGAAGCTCTTGCGCGAGGTGCCGACGACCAGCGGCCGCCCGAGTTCGCACAGCTCGCCGAGGCGGCGCAGCAGCTCCATGTTGTGAGCGCCGGTCTTGCCGAAGCCGATGCCGGGGTCGAGCCAGACCCGCTCCTCGGCGACGCCGGCGGCGACCGCCGCTTCCAGGCGCTCGGCGAGGAACGCCTTGACGGCGTCGACGACGTCCTCGTAGCGCGGGTCCTCTTGCATCGTCCGCGGCTCGCCGAGCATGTGCATGAGGACGACGGTGGCGCCGCGCTCGGCGCAGAGGCCGGCCATCTCCGGGTCGCCGCGCAGGGCGGTGACGTCGTTGACGATCTCGGCGCCGGCGTCGAGGGCATCCGCGGCGACCGCGGCCTTGGAGGTGTCGACGCTGATACGAGACCGTGAGCCCGAGAGTCCCCGGATAACGGGGACAACTCGCCGCAGCTCCTCCTCCTCGCCGACCGGATCGGCCCCCGGCCGCGTCGATTCGCCGCCGACGTCGAGGATCTCCGCCCCCGCCGCCGCGAGCTCGCGCCCGTGCGCGATCGCCGCCTCCGGGTCGAGGTAGAGCCCGCCGTCGGAGAACGAGTCGGGGGTCACGTTGACCACCCCCATCAGTTCGGTCACGCCGACTCCGTTAAGAAGCGTCGCCGCCGGCGAAGCCCGGCCTTGGCCGCGGCTGCGGCCGGGCGCCCTCGCGCTGGGGCCGTTCGGCAGTCGGCGCCGGGGGTGCGGGCTGCGAGGGCTCCTCCTCGTCGGCGAAGACCTCCTCCGGCGCTTTGCCGGCGAGCAGGGCGACGAACTGCTCGGCGTCGATCGTCTCCCGCTCGAGCAGCAGTTTCGAGACTTTCTCGAGGTCGTCGCGGCGTTCGTTCAGCAGGTTCTTCGCGGTCTGGTGGGCGCTCTCGACGATGCGGCGGATCTCGTCGTCGATCTCACGGGCGATCTCGTCCGAGTAGTCGGGCTCGGCGCTGAACTCACGACCGAGGAACGGCTGGCCGCGGTCATGGCCGAAGACGCGGGGCCCGAGGCGCTCGGACATCCCGAACCGCATCACCATCCGCTTCGCCGTCTCGGTCACCTTTTCGAGGTCGTTGGAGGCGCCGGTGGTGATCTCGCCGAAGACGATCTCCTCGGCGGCGCGACCGCCCAGGGTCATCGCCATCGTGTCGGTCAGCTCGGCGCGGGTGGTGAGGAACTTGTCCTCGGTCGGCAGGCTGATCGTGTAGCCGAGCGCCTGGCCGCGGCTGATGATCGAAATCTTGTGGACGGGGTCGGTGTGCTCGAGCAACTGGCCGACGATCGCGTGGCCGACCTCGTGGTAGGCGGTGACGAGGCGCTCCTTCTCGCTCATCACCCGGGTCTTCTTCTCGGGACCGGCGATCACCCGCATGATCCCCTCCTCGAGCTCGTGCATCGTGATCTCGCGCTTGCCCGAGCGGGCGGTCAGCAGCGCCGCCTCGTTGATCAGGTTGGCGAGGTCGGCGCCGGTGAAGCCGGGGGTCTGGCCGGCGAGCGTGTCGAGCTCGATTTCGCGCCCCAACGGCTTGCCGCGGGTGTGGACCTCGAGGATCTTCTTGCGGCCCTTGCGGTCGGGGCGGTCGACGACGACCTGGCGGTCGAAGCGGCCGGGCCGCAGCAGCGCCGGGTCGAGGATGTCGGGCCGGTTGGTGGCTGCGATCAAGATGATGTTGTCCTTCATTTCGAAGCCGTCCATCTCGACCAGCAGCTGGTTCAGCGTCTGCTCGCGCTCGTCGTGACCGCCGCCCATGCCGGCGCCGCGGTGGCGGCCGACGGCGTCGATCTCGTCCATGAAGATGATGCAGGGCGAGTTCTGCTTCGCCTGCTCGAAGAGGTCGCGGACGCGGCTGGCGCCGACGCCGACGAACATCTCGACGAAGTC
>Ga0157372_10000557_pt1 | contig 41033 bp, 32 predicted proteins | sample C55metaG_FD_115307 | JGI IMG/M metagenome (GOLD analysis project Ga0157372, IMG submission 115307) | Corn rhizosphere microbial communities from Kellogg Biological Station, Michigan, USA - C5-5 metaG | ecosystem: Host-associated > Plants > Roots > Rhizosphere > Soil | place: USA: Michigan...
CCGATGGCTACGCAGATCAGTTCGGTGGCGACAAAGGCAAGAAGCTCATGACAAAAAGGTTCAAGGAGATCCTGCTTTCCATCGCGCATCATTCAATGCAGATGCAGAAAGCGGAGCTTGAAAAGGCATTCAATGATTGGAGAGGATCGCACGAGCAGGTGGATGATGTGCTGGTGATAGGGGTGAGGGTATAAAAAAATCCTCCGGGCAAACCCGGAGGATTTTTTCTGGTTGCATATTATTTTTTCGAAAGGTCCGTGATCTCAGCCGGCATTCCGGCTGTGCAGCCCGCCGGGTTCGGCATCTTCAACGGACGGTAGTTAAAGGCGATCTCCAGCCCGTCAACGTCAAACTCGCTCGAAAGCTTATCTTTCGGGATCAGCGTCATTTCAGTTCCGTCCTTTGTAAATACGATCACCGTTGAACATCCCGCCGCACGGTATTTATGCGATACTTTTCCCGTTGTTGTTCCTGTAGCTGTTGTCATAGATGCTGCGCCTGTTTCGGAAGCCGCCGGGCTTGCTGTTGCTGATGATGAAGGTGATGAAGAAGATGCTGCCGGGGCAGTGGAAGATGATGATGTTGTGGTAGATGCCGAAGAAGCCGTTGGAGCATTCTTTTTTGATTTACAAGCCGTGGCCGCCATAGCGCTTACCAGCAGCAGAACAATGTATTTTTTCATAGAAGGTTTTTTAAAATCAAAGCACCCATGCACATTTCATTCCACGAATGAATCGCATGGGTGCTTTGTATGTGAGGCTTATTATTTAGTAACTACTAATTTAACAACACGCTGGAAGCTGGTGTTTACTTTACCAACCCTTACCAGGTATGTTCCGCTTGATAAATTATCAATGTTGAAGGAAGTCTCCACGGAAGTTCCGTTTGTCATCACCTGCTTGCCGGTGATCTGTTTTCCGTTTACATCAAACAGGTCAACAACCAGCTCGCCTTCAACATTCAGGTTTTCACCTTTTACGTTGATCTCGTTGTTCGACTGGAATGCTGTTACCGTATTGATATGGCTTTCTTCTTCTGCAATTCCTGTAGCGCAGGTTGGTAAACGGAAAGAGTAGATCCAAGTTCTTGGTGAACCGGAAGTTCCTGTTCCGCCGATGTACTCGCAGGTATGCCAGAATGTTAATCCGTCCGGATCAAGTGATGTTTGTGAATAATCGCCGAAACGGTTCACTGTAGTTTGAGAGGCGGTACCGGCTTTCACTAATGTTTCAGTCATGGTCATCTGGCCCAGCGGATCGGAAGCACATCTTCCAGTGTAGCATAAGCTTGGGTATCCGATGTCGGTTGCAGAAGTAGTGGATGCAGAGCGTGCATAGCAAAGCGCGATCGCGCCATTGTCATCCATCGCCATACTGCCTACCCAACGGGTTTTTGTATCAGGCTGGTAAATGCCTTCCTGGTACAATGTCCATACGCCCGGAGTTGCGGTGTTTTCGCGCAATTCCACCCATTTGATCGCTCTCTGGCGCGGTGTTGCTGAAATAAGCACTCCCCAGTTCAATAAAATAGTGTTGTAGCCGGTCCATCTCCTGTACTGTGCACGGTAGGTGGCAACTCCGCCGATACCATCCAGCATCGCTGTGGTAGAAGGCTGAGGAACGTCGTCCCAGCTCGAGTTGTAAGTTCCGTTAAATGCAGCGGTAGTGATCTGTGTTGCAGGTGTAATTGTTAATGTCGGAGTTGCAGGCGTCCAGTTTACAGTTGCCTTGCAGTATTTAACACCGTCAACAGCTCCTGACCAGGAGTTATCCGTGAACCAGAAGAATGGGCATGGTGTTGCAGCAGGAGGTAATCCGCCGTCCGCATCCGCAGCAAGCGGGCACCAGAAGCCGGAAGTTCCGCCTACGGTAAATGTTGCCGTTACAGAGCGTGCAGTAGAGATCCCTGCGATCATTTTTGTCCTTTCAAATACATATAAGCGTCCGCCCTGGTTGGAGGTCATGTAATAGCCATCGCCCCAAATGGAGAACTTCAGGTAATCCGGGAAGTTCGCGGAAGTATAGGTGTATGTATAATATGTTCCTGTCGGATCCGGTGTTGTGGAGATCGCAATGTAAACATAGTTGGTTGATCCCGACTGTCCGAACTGTGCAAGGAACCAGCGGTCCGCATACCTGTCGTACATAACGATAGGATCGCCGAGGTTACCTGTTGCCGGCGACCATAATGTTCCGATGTTCTTAGGCGACATCAGCGTAGCGCCTGTAGTTTTGTTGAATACTTTAAAAGGAGTTGCATTTACGGCCTGTACATAATGGTTAGGGCCTGCAGCGCCGCTTGGATCAGGAGGATATCCCCCGCCGCTTTGCCCTGCAAATGAAGCTATCGGAGCCGACGGTGAACGGTCGCCCTGTTTGTTTTGAACGGAAGACGGGTCATTGCCGTAAGCGGCGCCGTCTTTTTCATAAGTGAAATCAAAAGTAGGCGTGGGACGGTGCTCACGGTCTTTCGTTTCTTCTTTTTCGTACAGATTTTCCGTTTCCTCGAAATCCGGCAATTCGCTCAATGGTTTTGAAATGTGAAAATCAACAGGGTAGAGCACCTCAGAAGCGCTGTTGGTCGCAGTCTGGGCGGCAAGCATTGCTGATGAGAATACGCCACAAAGTAGTAGTATTTTTTTCATGGGGGGAACAATTAAAAATTATTATTTTGTTTAGAGAAATTAAATATTCTGCTAATATGGGAATATAAAATGAAAAATCCAAAAGGCGGCAAAAGTTTTTTGCTCCGGAGGAGGGATTTAAAGAGGAAAGAATGAAGGGATTACCTGATCTCCGGGAACTCGATCTCATCCTGCACGATGAATGCGGAAGGAAATTCGGGCTGCACCTCTTTTAAGAATTTGTAGGCTTCCAGCTTTGTCCTGAAATCGCCGACACGAATGTTAAAATTAGGCTGGTCGTACTTCTCATACGCGGGAACATTCGGGAATTTCGCTATGAACTTTGCTTTTATTTCACGCGCCTTTGTTTTGTCGGAGCCGAAATGGATCTTGAGGCGGTAGCCCTTCATGTTCGATTTCGCATTCAGCTCCACATGCTTGGCCATAAGGTCCTTGATCTTGTAATCCTGCACCAGCTCTATTTTCCCGGTATCGGCAACAGCCGTTTGTGACCTCAGGAACAAGGAAAACGAACAGAATAAAACCACTAAAAAAAATGCTTTGGTCGCGCTCATAAAATTATATGCCTGCAAAGATATTTAAATTACGTTCCGCAGCCAATCATCGTGCCCCATTTTTTATCCAAAACACAGCTCGAATATCCGCCTCCGTTTCGACAAAAGAATGAAAGGCCGGGATAAGTATTCCTTTTCACAGGGCAATTCGGGAGTATTTATTTTTAAAGGGAAAAGCAGGTTATTTAGAATGAATATAAATTAAATGTTTTTTATAAAATTTTAACTTTTTTTGAATCAGCAATTACTCTTTCTTATAAATTTGCCCCTCGAGTAAAAATACTCTTCCGCTAAAACCGGACTATTCAACAGAGCTAAATACTTAAAAATCAATATGGATACATTGTTTAAAAAGCCGAAAAAACAAATTTTCGCTATTTTTTCCTTCCTTTTTTTATCACTCGTTCTTAGTACAAACAATGCATTCGCAGCCGACGGAGAGAAGATCTTCAAGCAGAACTGTGCAGTTTGTCACAGTCTTGGTAAAAACAAGTTGACAGGACCCGGGCTCGAAGGGGTAATGACACGTGTACCAAGTGAAAAATGGCTCCACGACTGGATCAAGAATAACAAGGCAATGATCACTGCAGGCGATGCGTATGCAGTGAAAGTGTTCAATGAAAACAACAAGGCCGACATGACCGTTTTCGCCTCTGCACTGAGCGACGACGACATTACCGCCGTGATCTCTTACATTAAAAACCCGCCTCCGCCTCCGAGCACTCCTGCAGTTGCAGCAGGCACAACCGGCGGCGCAGCCGTTGCAAAGGAAGAAGGAGTGAACCCGCTTGCCGTGCTTATCGGAGTAATTGCTTTCCTCATTGTGGTTGTAGCCGTATTACGCGGTGTGCGCCATTCACTTAAAAATTTACAGAACGAGAAAATGGGCCTTCCGGAAGAAGAAGCTGTTGGCCCATGGACAGAATTAAAACAGTGGATCGCTTCCCACAAGCGCACTACTGCCGTGATCGTCCTCATCATCATCGGCGGATTGCTCACCAGCGGATGGTACGGACTGAAAGGCATCGGCGTGTATGCTGATCCTGACCAGAAAATGGAATACCACCCGGAACAGCCGATCGCATTCTCCCACAAGATCCACGCCGGCGACAATGCCATCAACTGCCAGTATTGCCACTCCGGCGTTGAGCGCAGTAAAACAGCAGGCATCCCTTCCGTGAATGTTTGTATGAACTGTCACAAAGGAATTTCCAAAGGCCCTACTACCGGAACTGCCGAGATCGCTAAGATCTACGAAGCAGCAGGATGGGATCCCGACAAAGGCGAATACAACAAGCCGCAAAGGCCTATCAAATGGATCAAGGTTCATAACCTCCAGGATTTCGTATTCTTCTCTCACCAGCAGCACGTAAAAGTAGGTAAGCAGGAATGTGCTACCTGCCACGGCGAAGTGAAGGAAATGACAACTGTTGCGCAGGTGAAGCCGCTCACAATGGGATGGTGCATCGACTGTCACAGGAAGACGGAAGTACCGGGCATGAAAGACAATCCTTATTACGAGAGCTTACACAAGAGACTGGCTGAAAAATACAAAGGCCAGCCGATCACTGTTGATAAAATGGGCGGTATCGATTGCGTAAGATGTCATTACTAGTGTACCGAAAGTAACACAGAACTTTAGAATTTAGAATTTCAAGATTTAGAATTTATAACAGATATGGCAACAAAAAAATACTGGAAAGGATTAGAAGAATTAAACAATAATCCTGAGTTTGTTCAAAAGGCGAATAACGAATTTGCTGAACAGCTGCCTGTAGAAAAATTCCTCGGAGACAAAAGCCTGGAGAACGACGGTACCAACCGCCGCGATTTCCTTAAGTTTTTAGGCTTCAGCGTAACGGCCGCATCACTTGCTGCCTGCGAAACTCCTGTAAACAAAGCAATTCCTTACGTTGTAAAGCCTGAAGAGATCACTCCCGGCGTTGCCAACTGGTATGCATCCACTTATTTCGATGGAAACGATTATGCTTCCATCATTGTAAAAACACGCGAAGGCCGCCCTATCAAAATTGAAGGAAACGAGCTTTCCGGCATCACAAAAGGCGGAACCAATGCACGTGTGCAGGCTTCTGTTCTTTCCCTGTACGACTCTTCCCGCTTAACCGCGCCAATGGCCAATGGCAACACAACAACATGGGCCACTGCCGATAAGGAGATCGGGAACAAGCTGGCTGCCATTGCAGCAAAAGGCGGCGCTATCCGCATCCTTTCCTCTACCATCATCAGCCCTTCCACAAAGGCTGCTATTGCTGAGTTCGCAGCAAAATACCCTACTACGAAGCTTGTTACCTATGATGCCGTTTCCTTCTCTGGAATGGCAAAGGCGAATGCACAAACGTTCGGGGAGGCAGTAATTCCTTCCTACAACTTCGACAAAGCTGAGATCATTGTAGGCATCGGTGCCGACTTCCTCGCAAACTGGCTTTCTCCTATCGAGACTGCAAACCAGTACGCAAAAACACGTAAGGTTGGCAAGAACAAAAAGAACATGTCAAGACATTACCAGTTCGAGTCGATCTTGTCATTAACCGGTGCAAACGCCGATTACCGCGAGCCTGTTAAAGTTTCCGAGCTTGGAAAAGTGGCAGTGAACCTGTACAACGCGGTTGCTAAGATCGTTGGCGGATCATCACTCTCCTCTTCAGCGCTTGCCTGCGATGCTACCATCGCAAAAGCTGCGAAGGACCTTGCTGCCAATAAAGGGAAATCACTTGTTGTAAGCGGCTCTAACGACATGTACGTTCAGCTGGTGGTGAACGGCATCAACCAGATGCTCGACAACTACGGCAAAACCATCGATATTGAAAATCCGAACTACACACGCCAGGGCGATGATGAGGCTTTTGCCGCACTCGTTTCCGAAATGGCCGGAGGTAAAGTGGATGCCCTCATCACCTACAACACAAACCCTGTTTACACAGCTCCTGCAGCCTTAAAATTCGCAGAAGCCTACAACAAGGTTGGATTGCGCATTTCCCTTGCCGACAGGGCTGATGAAACAGCTTCCATGGCGCATTATATCTGTCCTGATCACAACTACCTCGAATCATGGAACGATTTCAATCCTAAAAAAGCACACTACTCCTTATCACAGCCAACCATCTCTCCGTTGTTCTCCACGCGCCAGGCGCAGGAAACATTATTGAAATGGAGTGGCAATAACAGCGATTACCATGCATACATCCAGAAGAACTGGATGGAGCGCGTATTCCCGATGCAGGGCAAATACATGGGCTTCAACGATTTCTGGAACCACTCACTGCATGATGGCGCTATCGAAGTAGGAAAAGGCGGCGAAATGGAAGTGAACGCCATGGCCGACAGCGTAAAAGCTGCACCGGTAGCTGTTAAGGGAGACAAGAAAAAAGAAGAGCCGAAAGAAGAAGAAGCAAAACCGGCTGCAAAGGTTGACCTCGGCGAAGCTGCCGCTAAGATCGCTGCTGTGAAAGGTGCAGGAGAATCGGCATTCGAGCTTGCATTATACGAAAAAGTAGGGATCGGTAACGGTAACCAGGCGAACAACCCATGGTTACAGGAATTACCGGATCCTATCACAAAAATTACCTGGGACAACTACGTTACCATGTCGCCTTTGGACATGGAAGGTAAATACGACCTTATGGAGCGCCAGGACAGGGAAGCAAGCGTTGTAAACGTTACTGTAAGCGGCGTTACCGTTAAATTGCCTGTTGTTCCGCAACCGGGACAGGCACGCGGAACCATCGGTATCGCGTTAGGATACGGAAGAGACAAGGCAGGAAACCTGAGCATGAGAACAGGAACTGTGATCGGCCAGAACGCATATCCTTTCATCCAGCTGATGAACGGAAGCATGATGTACGGAGCGCTCGACGCGAAAGTGGACGATGCGAACGAAAAGGTTGAAATGGCAGGAACACAGATCCACCATACATTAATGGGCCGTAACATTGTTAAGGAAACGGTTCTTTCCGAATACCAGAAAGATGCGAAAGCAGGCAACGAGGATGAAATGCTCGTTACACACTCCGGAAAAGTGAAAATGGCAGAGGTTGATCTTTGGGATTCATTTGACCGTCCCGGCCACAAATGGGGCATGACGATCGATCTTAACTCCTGCATCGGCTGCGGATCATGTGTTGTAAGCTGTACTGCAGAGAACAACGTTGCCGTGGTTGGTAAAACACAGGTGATGAAAACACGCGAGATGCACTGGCTGCGCATCGACCGTTACTACACAACAAAATGGCCGAACGAAGGCAAAAAAGCTAAGGAAAAGGCACACGAAGAAGGCGTTGGCGCGATCGACATGTACCTCGATATGGAAAACCCGGAAGCACTGAACCCGAAAGTGGTATTCCAGCCGATGCTTTGCCAGCACTGTAACCACGCACCATGCGAGAACGTTTGCCCGGTGCTTGCTACAAACCACAGCTCCGACGGACTAAACCAAATGACCTACAACCGTTGCGTAGGAACACGCTACTGCGCAAACAACTGCCCTTATAAAGTTAGACGCTTCAACTGGTTTAACTACAACGCAAACCCTGACTTTACATTCAACCCTACACAGGACGACTTAGGACGCATGGTATTGAATCCTGACGTTGTTGTTCGCTCACGCGGTGTAATGGAAAAATGCTCGATGTGCGTTCAGCGTATCCAGGGCGGTAAGCTCGATGCGAAGAAAGCGGAGCGCAAACTGAAAGACGGCGAGATCAAAACCGCCTGCCAGCAGTCATGCCCTACCAACGCGATCATTTTCGGAGATCTGAACGACGAAGAAAGCGCAGTAGCAGTTCTGAGAAAAGAAGATGAGCGTAACTTCTACGTACTCGAAGAGATCGGAACAAAACCGGCATTGTCGTACCTCACAAAAGTAAGGAACTGCGAGGAAGCTGAATTCCACAACGAGCACGAAGCAGTTAAAGAAGAAAAAGCAGGAGCTTAAAATAAAGAGTGAAATTAATGGATCAGCGCCGGATCAGCAGGCGCTCATCCAAATCAACAAACAACAAATCGTAATTAAAGAATATGCAGCACGAATCGGAAATCAGAGAGCCGTTAATCCTTGGTAAAAAGTCGTATCACCAGGTAACTGAAGATATCGTTAGGCCAATTGAGGGCAAAGCATCCAAGCATTGGTACATGCTTCTTACCGCATCTATTATCTGCTTCCTTTGGGGTATCGGATGCCTTTGTTACACAATCGGTACAGGTATCGGGGTTTGGGGTTCCAACAACGGTGTCGACTGGGCCTGGGATATCACCAACTTCGTATGGTGGATCGGTATCGGCCACGCCGGAACACTGATCTCTGCGGTGCTTTTGCTGTTCCGCCAGAAATGGAGAATGGCGATCAACCGCTCCGCTGAAGCGATGACCATCTTTGCCGTAATGTGCGCAGCTATCTTCGTATTGTTACACACCGGCCGTCCTTGGCTCGACTACTGGCTGTTCCCGTTGCCAAACCAGTTCGGATCACTTTGGGTGAACTTTAACTCCCCGCTGATGTGGGACGTTTTCGCGGTATCCACTTACTTCTCCGTATCCCTTGTGTTCTGGTACACCGGACTTATTCCTGACTTCGCGATGATCCGCGACAGGGCTGTGAAGCCGTTCGCTAAGAAAATGTACGGCATCATGAGCTTCGCATGGGGCGGAAGCGCACGTCACTGGAGCCGCTTCGAAGAAGTTTCCCTGGTGCTTGCAGGTTTGTCAACTCCGCTTGTATTCTCCGTTCACTCGATCGTATCCACCGACTTTGCCACATCCGTAGTACCGGGCTGGCACACCACCATCTTCCCTCCTTATTTCGTTGCGGGTGCCGTATTCTCCGGTTTCGCAATGGTATTGACCCTGTTGCTGATCATGCGTAAGATCTACAACCTGGAAAACTACATCACCATCAAGCACATCGAGTACATGAACATCGTAATCATCGTTACCGGTTCCATCGTGGGTGTTGCTTATTTAACAGAGCTTTTCATCTCCTGGTACTCAGGTGTTGAATACGAGCAGTACGCATTCCTTAACCGTGCTACCGGTCCATACTGGTGGGCATACGCGGCCATGATGACCTGCAACGTTATCTCCCCGCAGCTGTTCTGGTCCAAAAAATTACGTACGAACCTCATGTTCACCTTCGTAATGTCGATCATCGTGAACATCGGTATGTGGTTCGAGCGCTTCGTGATCATCGTGCCTACACTGTGCCGTACATTCCTTCCTTCTTCCTGGAACATGTACCACCCAACGTTTGTCGACATCGGGATCTACACCGGAACCATTGGTATGTTCTTCACCTTCTTCCTGCTCTTCACCCGCTATTTCCCGGTGATCGCACAGGCCGAGTTGAAATCGATCATGAAATCATCCGGACAGGAATACAAGGAAAAGCATGCTGCGCACAGCAATGATGCTTATAACGCAGGACATCACTAAGCCTGCGGTTAAAAGACAAGAGTAAAAAAACAAACAAAGAATTATTCAACAAGACAAGATATGAGCAAAGTAGTAATCCACGCAATTTACGATGATGAGGAGCCATTGTTGGCCAATGCAAAACAGATCCGTTCGCAGGGTTTCCGCATCAAGGATGTGTTCACTCCTTTCCCGGTTCACGGACTGGATGCTGCAATTGGGGTTCCGAGAACACGCATTGCGATCTGCGCATTTATTTACGGACTTACAGGCGCTTCCCTGGCCACATTGATGATGTGGTACATGATGATCGGCGACTGGCCTACAGACGTGGGTGGAAAGCCAAGCTTCTCCTACTACATGAACGTTCCTGCATTTATTCCTATCACGTTCGAATCAACGGTGCTTTGTGCTGCGCACGGGATGGCGATCACCTTCTTCCTGAGAAGCTGGCTGGTACCGGGAGCAAAAGCAAAGAATCCTGATCCGCGCACTACCGATGATAAATTCATGATGGTGATCGAAACGAAAGAAGAGAACAGGGCAACGATCGAAGGCCTGCTGAAAAACGGCGGTGCATCCGAGATTCATTACAAATAATCAAGAATACAGGTTTAGTACAGATTCGTAATTCGTAGTAACAATATGAACAAACAGATAACAAAAGTAATTTCATTAATGGCGGTTTTCGGCTGTGTTGCCATAGCGTTCACCTCCTGTGAAAAGCACGACCCAAACAGCCCGGGCGTTGAATTCATGCCGGACATGTACCGCTCTCCTTCACTGGAAAGCAACATGGCGTATGTAAAGATCGAGAACGGAAAGGAAACCGGGGATACGCTGCAGGCGAACAGGATGCCGGTTGCGGGCACCATTGCACGCGGCTACATGCCTTATGCATACCCGAACACACCTGAAGGCTACGAAGCTGCGGGCGCTAACCTGCACAACCCGCTGGAAAATAACGAAGCGAACCTGAAGGAAGGGCAGGAGCTGTACGGAAAATTCTGCGTGCACTGCCACGGTGCAGGCGGAGAGGCCGACGGCCTTGTAGCTGCTAAATTGCCAGGGCCTCCACCGGCATACAGCACGCTGAAAAATTTACCTGAAGGAAAAATGTTCCATACCATCACTTTCGGAAAAGGACTCATGGGCGCGCACGCACCGTTGCTGTCGCAGGAAGAAAGATGGAAAGTGGTACTGTACATCCACAAGTTACAGTTCCCCGACGGCAAGCCTGCAGCAGCTGATACCGCTGCAACTGCAAAGGCGGAAGCTCCTAAAAAATAATGTTGAGTAAAAAGTATATTCGAGATAAAAAGAAAAATTACAATTGATATGACTAACTTAAACTATACGTTTACAAGCAGGACCAGGAACATCACTTTTGGTTTGATGGCTATAGGCTTGATCACAATAATCGCGGGCTTTTTCCTCACGGAGGGGCCGGAGAATGAGCATCATACACGCGTATGGGCAAATCTTCTTGTGAACGGCTATTTCTATATGGGAATCGCCCTGCTGGCCACTTTCTTCATGGCATTGCAGTATGTTGCCGAGGTTGCATGGTCGGTTGCCGTAAAGCGTGTTTTCGAAGCCGTATCGAGCTACCTTCCTGTAGGCGCTATCATCATGTTCCTTATCTTACTTGCCGGTCAGTTCCACGCACATCACCTGTACCACTGGATGGACCCTGCAACCGTTGACCCTTCTTCTCCTGAATACGACGAAGTGATCGCCGGCAAACACGGTTATTTTACTCCTTGGTTCTTCTGGCTGAGAACGATCCTTTACCTGGCTGTATGGTGCTATTTCCAGCGCATGTTCATCAAGAATTCCCTTGAACAGGATTTACAGGGCGGCACTGCCATCCACTTCAAAACAATGGGCAAAGCTGCAACATTCATGGTGTTCTTCGCGGTAACTTCCTCTACTTCCGCATGGGACTGGATGATGTCGCTCGATGTGCACTGGTTCAGCACCATGTACGGATGGTACGCATTCTCCGGAATGTGGATCAGCGCAATGATCATGATCACATTAATTGTATTGTACCTCAAACGCAGAGGCTACCTCGAGCAGGTGAACGAAAGCCATATCCACGATCTTGGAAAATGGGTGTTCGCGATCAGCTTCCTCTGGAGCTACCTCTGGTTCATGCAGTTCATGCTCATCTGGTACACCAACATTCCTGAAGAGATCATTTACTTCCAGGAGCGTCTGCACGATTTCGGCTACATGGCGCTGATGTGGACTGTGTTCTTCATGAACTTCGCATTCCCGATGGTGCTGCTGATGAGCCGCGATGCTAAACGTAATTATTTCTTCCTCACATTTGTAGGCTCTATCATTTTCGTAGGCCACTGGCTGGATGTATTCATGATGGTAATGCCTTCTACGGTTCAAGGACACTGGCACCTGGGCTGGGTAGAGATCGGAATGGCGCTGGGCTTCCTCGGACTGCTGCTGTTCGTGATCCACAGGGCATTATCAAAAGCTCCGCTGATGGTACAGAAACACCCTTACCTGGATGAGACCTTACACCACAATGTTTAATATTTTTTGACGAGAGAAATAAAAAAATAACGAATAACAACCCAACGCTACAGCTACGTTGGATAAATTTGATACTACTATGATAAAGTTTTTAGTTTACGTTGCCATTATTCTAACAGTTCTTGCAGTTGGCTATTTAGTCCGTGTATTTGAGCTCGCATCAAGTTTAAAAGGCAAAAGGTCGGAGGAGATCACAGAAAAGGACAACCGCATGATGAGCAGGATCATGCTGACCTTCGTGGTAGCTTTCTTTTTATTCGTGATCTGGCAATTGAAAAGCTACGGATGGAGAACACTCCCTGAAGCAGCTTCCATTCATGGAAAAGAGCTCGACTGGCTGTTCAACTTTAACATGGGTATCCTTTGGTTCGTATTTGTTCTCACGCACATTCTCCTGTTTTACTTCGCTTATAAATACTACGGAAGAAAAGACAACCGCGCTACGTATTTCCCTCACGACAACAGGCTGGAGATGATCTGGACCGTTATCCCTGCCATTGTACTGGCTGTGATCGTGATCTACGGTATCAAAACCTGGAACCACATTACCGATGTTGCCGATCCGAAATCACAGGTGATCGAGCTGTACGCGAAGCAATTCGACTGGACAGCACGCTACGCTGGCGCCGACAATACACTGGGAGCTTCCAATTATAAGCTGATCACCAGCACAAACGACCTTGGAATGGATTCTACCAGCTCAACCGGCAGCGATGATATCGTTGTGAAAAATGAGCTGCACATCGTAGTGAACAAAGAAGTTGAATTCAAGTTCAGGTCCCGCGATGTGATCCACAGTGCTTATTTTCCTCACTTCAGGGCACAGATGAACTGTGTTCCCGGTATGACCACCATGCTGCACTTCACACCTACGATCACCACCGCAGAAATGCGCCAGAAGCCGGAAGTGATCGCACAGATGGCAGGCATCAATGCAGTGCGCAAGGCGCGCGGCGACAAGCCGGAAGAGTTCAACTACATCTTATTATGTAACAAGATCTGCGGAAACTCCCACTACAACATGCAAATGACAGTTATCGTTGAAACACAGGCTGAATACGATAAATGGCTGGCTACTAAAAAGCCGTTCTTTGACAAAGGCGCTGCTGCACCATCCGAAAAACAGGCAGGTTCCGATAAAGGAACAACCGAAACAAAGGATGATATGGCAAGAGATTCCATTAAGCTCGGCAACGGCGACAAAGAAGAGATGGAATCAAGGAAATAATTAAGAAAAGAAAATTTTAAACAAACATCAATAAAGTATACAATATGTCAATGGAGAATCACGGTCATCACGATAGTCACGGAAGCCACGAACATCACGGTCACCACGACGAGCATCATCATGAAGAATCTTTTGTGAGCAAGTACATCTTTAGTATGGACCACAAAACCATCTCACGCCAGTTCCTGATTACTGCCGTGATCATGGCTACGTTTGCAATGATCATGTCAATGCTGTTCCGCTTACAGCTGGCCTGGCCAAATGAGCACTTCGGCTTCATCAACTGGATCCTCGGTGATAAATGGGGCAAGGACGGTATCCTTGAGCCGGGAATGTACATGGCGCTGGTAACCATCCACGGAACCGTAATGGTGTTCATGGTGTTAACAGGCGGACTGAGCGGTACGTTCTCCAACCTGCTGATCCCATACCAGATCGGTGCACGCGATATGGCATCCGGCTTCCTCAACATGCTTTCATACTGGTTCTTCTTCCTGTCGAGCGCGATCATGATGGCTTCTTTCTTCATTGAAACAGGCCCTGCATCCGGCGGTTGGACGGTTTATCCTCCGCTCAGCGCCTTACCGCAGGCTATGGACGGTTCTAAATTAGGTATGACCTTCTGGTTATTATCCATGACGGCCTTCATCGTGTCTTCCTTACTCGGTGGTTTGAACTACATCATCACCATCATCAACATGCGTACAAAAGGTATGTCGATGACGCGCATGCCGCTTACCATCTGGGCATTCTTCGTTACCGCTATCCTTGGTGTGCTTTCCTTCCCTGTGTTATTATCGGCTGCATTGCTGCTGATCTTCGACAGGAGCTTCGGAACATCCTTTTACCTGTCCGACATTTACATCGGCGGACAAGCGCTCGAGCAAACCGGCGGTTCCCCGATCCTTTACCAGCACTTATTCTGGTTCTTAGGTCACCCGGAGGTATACATCATCATCCTCCCTGCATTGGGTTTAACATCTGAGATCATCTCCGTAAACGCACGTAAGCCGATCTTCGGTTACCGCGCAATGATCGGTTCCATCATGGCGATCGGATTCCTTTCCTTCATCGTTTGGGGTCACCACATGTTCATCACCGGTATGAACCCGTTCTTAGGATCCGTATTCGTATTCACAACCTTGCTCATCGCGATCCCATCCGCTGTGAAGGCCTTCAACTACATCACCACGCTCTGGAAAGGTAACATCCGCTTTACCCCGGGTATGCTTTTCGCGATCGGACTGGTTTCTACCTTTATCTCCGGTGGTTTAACAGGAATCATCCTCGCGGATTCTGCGCTTGATATTCCTATCCACGATACGTATTTCGTTGTTGCCCACTTCCACATTGTAATGGGTGTATCTGCGATCCTTGGAATGCTTGCCGGCGTATATCACTGGTATCCTAAAATGTTCCTGCGCCACATGAACAAGAAGCTTGGCTATGTTCACTTCTGGCTGACCTTCATTTCTGCTTACGGCGTGTTCTTCCCGATGCACTTCTTAGGTCTTGCAGGTGTTCCCCGCAGGTACTATTCGAACACCGCATTCCCGATGTTCGACAACCTGGTTGACATCAACGTGCTGATCACCTGCTTCGCGATATTGGGCGGACTTGCACAGATCATCTTCCTGTTCAACTTCTTCTATTCCATGTTCCGCGGTCCTAAATCGGTTCAAAACCCTTGGCACTCAAATACACTGGAGTGGACAACGCCGATGGCAAACACGCACGGAAACTGGCCTGGCGCATTGCCGGTAGTTCACCGCTGGCCATACGATTACAGCAAGCCTGGCAAGGATGAAGATTATGTTCCGCAAACTGTTCCACTGGCCGAAGGCGAAGTGGATGGCGGAGGACACCATTAAGCACCTCGCCGATCCTCTCTAAAGGAGGGAGAATAAGAATAAACAGATCCCTGTTCGCAATGCGGACAGGGATCGTTGTTTTAGGATCACCCGCTTTTAATTTCCGTATCTTTGTGCGGTGCTGAAGCGACTGATCATATCACTCTTATTCCTCTGTTTCATTTCCCTGATCCGGGCGCAGCCTACGCTCGACACCATCCGCGACTGCCTGAAGCAAAAGCCGCAGGTGTTTGCAAAGCTCGACGGCCGCAATTCCTTTATCGGGAACAGCCGTGCTAAGATCTTCGGATTAAAGCTCGGGATCAGCTACGGGAAGCGGGTGCATTTTGGCCTGGGCTACAACCAGCTGTATCCGCCGGAAAGCGCCTTCGATAAGAAAATTTATTTCGCCGACAGCTGGGGTGAATTGTATCCTGTTACTGCCCACCTGCACATGTATTACATTTCCGCGTATGCCGAATACACGTTTTACCAGACGAAGCACTGGGAGCTGAGCATGCCGCTGCAGATCGGCGCGGGGAAAAGCTATTACAATTACCTGTTCCTGGGAAAAACAATGCGGACGGATGAGGCCTTCAACTTCATTTATGAGCCGGCCGTTTCCATCCAGTACAAATTCGTGAAATGGTTCGGCTTGGGCGCCGATGTGGGCTATCGCTTTATGCTGACGAACGACAGGCGGCTGAACAAGAGCTTCACCTCGCCAACGTACGCATTCAAGTTTCTGATCTATTACGGCGAGATCTTAAAAAGTCTGCTTCCGGAGAACAAGCTGGTGAAGAAGATGTGAGCTGATCCGGCCTGAAGCCGCGCCGGATCACTTTAATTTTATCCTGCCGCCCTTCGAATTCAATTCCTGCTCTTCCGCGCTTTCCCGCTCGCGGATGGATACAAAACCCAACTTGTAGGCCTTGTAAGATTCGATCTGGTAATCCTTCACCTGTATGTGCCTGGTGATGTCGATCACGCTGGGAAGAGGGTTAACATCGAGGCCGAACTTTTTGATGTAAGGCTCCACCTTCAGCGACTGGAAAGGATCTGTTGCAAAGGCGATCCGCCTGAAACCTTTTTCGGTTGCAAGCTGCCATGAGTAATACAGGTTCTCCGTAGTGTGCTCCGCTTTGACTTCTGTGAAGATATGCTCTTTGGGAACTCCCATCTTTTCCGCGTACATAGCCATGATCACCGCTTCGGTGTAGGGAGTGTACACGGCGCCACCGGAGTAAATGAGGTTTTTAGCCAGCCCGGTCTTGTATAAATAAACCGACCAGCCCACTCGCCATTTCATAATAAAGCCCCATTTTCCGCCGTCACAAGGGATTCCGGGGACAATAACGGCATCGAAAGGCGGCTGCTTTATTGCCGTCCTGTATAATTGTTCGGGCTTGTAAAATGTATTGTAATAGAAATGCGCGTGCGCGAAAATAAGTCCGCCGGCGGCGAGACAAACAAAGAAGAGAATGACTTTTTTTCTGCGGGTCATAGTTGGCAGTTTGCTAATGCAACGTTAAGAGGCTGTCCAGCAATGGCCGGATCTCTGCGGAAGAAGGCTGCGGTGCACTGTATTCAATGATCCTGCCTTCTTTATCGATAAGCGTGAACAAAGGGATCGCGTTTGCCTGGTAGGCCAGTGCCACTTCTGCAGCAGAGCCGTTTTCGCCGTGCAGGCTGCCTTCGTGTGGCCCGTATTTTTTGAGATAACTTTCCCGTACCATTTTATCTTCTTCCAGTAAAATGCTTAAGAAGACAATCCCTTTATCCTTGTAATCGGATTGCAGTTTACGGAAAGACGGCATTTCCTCCATGCAGGGATGACACCATGTTGCCCAGAAGTCGAGAAGCACGATCCTGCCTTTGAAATCGCTTAATGATACTTTTTTGTTATCATCATCCTGGAGCGTAAACGGGGGAGCCTCCTGTCCGGGGCTCAGTGCGAACATGTTTGCAAGGAGCTTTGCAAAAGCCTTCGCATACTCAGGATTACTGTTATGCTTTTCAAAATACGGGGGATATTTTTCCGGATGTTCAACAAGGCCCGCGCTCACAAACATGCTGATCTTGTCAAACAAATAATATTCGCGGATATTTTGGTTCTTCAATCCGTCGATGGTTACGAGCAGCGAATCAAGGTAATGCTCAATTGGAATATCTGCGGGGTCTTTGAGCTGTGTGAGGGAATTCACGTAAGCATCCATAAAGCTTCTGTAGCCGGGGAGGTTCATGTACCGGTCATTTTCGATCTTCATATCTTTAAGGAAGGCATAGTAAGCCGGATCTTTGATCGCTCTATCCATGCCGAGATGGAGCTTGAATGAGGCTGCGCCATACACCAGGTCTGCCTTTTCAAATTCCTTGAATACCGGGTCAAGCGAAGCGCTTAACCGCTCGAAATAATTAATCAGGCTGCTGTAGGAGGAATCGATGTACCTGTAAGCTGCAGCAGTCGAAGCACTGCGGATAAAGTCGTAATTGAGCTTGCTTTCTGCCTGCTGTACCGAATCGAGAATGTAATTCTCAGCCGCGCCTTCGCCTTCGATCTTCATGCTGCTGCTATCGGGAACGGAAGTGTTGCTAATCGTTACATTCAATGCATAGCCGGGCGCAAGGAACAACGCCTTCCTCGTTTTTCCGGTGATAAGATAATTGATGCCCGGATTTTCCATGCTGATGGGAACTGCGAAGCTTCCGTTCTTAACCGTTACGGTATCGTAGGTGTCGGCGTACTCATCATCAGCGAGCAGCAGCGGACTGCCGGTGTTTTCAATTTTTCCGCTGAGCGTGATCCCTGTGTTTTTTTCTTTGCAGGATGATCCGCAGAGGAGACACAAGACGAGTAGAGTGACAATGTTTTTTTTCATGACGTTAAATTAAAAAGCCCTGCATGGAATTCATACAGGGCTTTTCATTCTTATTCTGTTAAGCTAAAATTACAATTTGGCTTTTATTTCCACCAGCTCATAACCTTCGATGATATCGCCGACCTTGATGTCGTCGAAGCCTTCGATGTTCAGTCCGCACTCAAAACCTTTGTTCACTTCCTTCACATCGTCCTTGAAGCGCTTCAGCGAGCCGAGCTTGCCGTCGTGAACAACAATGCCATCGCGAACGATCCGCACTTTTGTATTGCGGGTCACTTTGCCGTCGAGCACATAACATCCTGCAATGGTTCCCACCTTGGTGATGTTGAACACTTCGCGGATCTCGATGTTGCAAACTGTTTTCTCTTCGAACTCAGGAGCAAGCATACCTTCCATCGCGGCTTTGATCTCGTCGATCGCCTTGTAGATGATAGAGTATAAGCGGATATCGATCTGTTCTGTTTCAGCTAATTTCTTCGCGCTTACGGATGGCCTTACCTGGAATCCGACAATGATCGCGTTGGAAGCCGAAGCTAACAATACATCCGATTCGGAGATGGCACCCACCGATTTGTGGATGATCTTCACCTGCACCTTATCGGTTGAAAGCTTCTGCAATGAATCGGCTAATGCTTCAACCGATCCATCCACGTCACCTTTCACGATCACGTTCAATTCCTTGAAATCACCGATTGCGAGACGCCTTCCGATCTCATCGAGCGTAATGTGCTTCTGGGTACGGATTCCCTGCTCACGCTGCAGCTGCAAACGTTTTGCGGCAATCTCACGCGCTTCACGCTCATCGCTCATCACGTGGAACTTATCACCGGCCTGCGGCGCACCGCTTAAGCCGAGCAATATCACCGGCATGGCCGGTCCCGCTTCCTTCACAACGGCACCGCGCTCGTTGTGCAATGCTTTCACCTTACCGCTGAAGCAGCCGGCAAGCACCGTGTCTCCAACATGCAGTGTTCCTGCTTCAACAAGGATGGTGCTGATGTAACCGCGGCCTTTATCGAGCTCGGATTCGATCACGGTTCCTGTTGCATTCTTATCCGGGTTAGCGCGAAGGTTGAGCATTTCCGCTTCGAGCAATACTTTGTCGAGCAGCGCATCGATGTTCAGTCCTTTTTTCGCGGAGATCTCCTGGCACTGGTATTTTCCGCCCCATTCCTCCACGAGGATGTTCATCTGCGATAATGCTTCGCGGATCTTGTCGGGGTTAGCGCCCGGCTTGTCAATTTTATTGATCGCGATCACGATCGGAACGCCGGCAGCCTGGGCGTGGTTGATCGCCTCTACTGTTTGCGGCATCACGCTGTCGTCGGCCGCAACCACGATGATCGCGATATCCGTTACCTGGGCACCGCGTGCACGCATCGCCGTAAAGGCTTCGTGACCGGGAGTATCCAGGAAGGTGATCGTTTTTCCATTCTCTAATTTTACGTTGTATGCACCGATGTGCTGGGTGATACCGCCGGCCTCACCTGCAATAACATTCGCCTTCCGGATATGATCCAGCAGGGATGTTTTACCGTGATCGACGTGACCCATAACGGTTACGATAGGAGAGCGGGGCAGGAGCTGATCTTCCGTATCCGCTTCTTCTTTGATCGCTTCCTGTACCTCAACGCTTACGAACTCCAGCTGGTAGCCGAACTCTTCGGCAACGATGGCGATGGTTTCCGCATCGAGGCGCTGGTTGATGGACACGAACATTCCGAGGCTCATACAGGTGGAGATGATCTCATTTACCTGTACGTTCATCATCTGTGCAAGCTGGTTCGCGGAAACGAACTCAGTTACCTTGATCACTTTTTTGCCTGCTTCGTTCTGCTCGGCTTCTTCCATCATCCGCTCGCTCACCATGTCGCGCTTGCTCTTACGGTGCTTGGAAGCTTTCGACTTCCCGCTTCCGCTTAAGCGTGCAAGCGTTTCCTTGATCTGCGCCTGGATCTGCTCAGGCGTAAGCTCCACTTTAGGCCCGCGTGTATTGGATGTTTTTCCTTTGTAACCGCCGGTACCCAATGCCCTGCCTTCATATTTGGCCTGTCTTTCCTTTTCCGATCCGCTTACATTGCTACCGGGCGTTTTCGGCTGAAGCGCATCACCGATGGTGGTGCCGCCAAAGCTCTTCTTGATGCGCTTGCGTTTTTTCTTATTGTCGGCGCTGTTCTGCGCAGACGATGATGCCACGGGCTTCTTACGGTCGTCCTTCACGGGAAGCTCGATGCGGCCCATGATCTTAGGGCCTTCCAGCTTCTCTACCTTTGTTTCATAGAAATCTTCCTTCGGCGGCTCAGGTGTTGCAGGCTCTTCCGGTTTTTCAACAGGCTTTTCAACCACAGGGGCTGCTTCTTCAACAGGCTCGTCCTTTTTGGCTTTGCCTTTTGTTTTTGTGGCCGTGGTCTTTGTTTTCTTCTCTTCGTCTTTTGCGGCCTTGGTCTTCTTGTCGGGCTTGGTCTTGGTGTTCAGTGAATCGAGGTCGATCTTATCGATCACTTTCACTTTCACGTCCGTGTCTTTCGCTTTCACCACTTCAGCTTCTTCCTTTTTCTCCTCCTCTTTTTTCTCTTCCTTCACAGGCGCTTTCTCCTTTGGCTTCGGAGCGCTTACAGGCTGCACATTCTTGATGATGATCTCTTCTTCCTCTTTCCTTACCTCAGGCTTTTTCGCGTCAAGGTCAAGAGAGATGCTTTCCTTCTTGGCTTTGGTGCTGTTGGAAACTTTTTCAGCTTCTTCCCTGGCGGCTTTTTCCGACTGGTATTCCTTCTGCAGCACATTGTAAACCTCTTCGGGTACCTTCGCCATCGGGCTGTTTTCAATAGCAACGCCCTTGCTTTTCAGGAATTCGAGGATCGTTCCAATGCTGACATTGAATTCCTTGGCAACTTTGCTTAATCTTTGTACTTTGTTTTCTGACATATTGTTTTTTAAGGTCGTTACCTGTCTGACGCAGACAGGCTATTAGCCGGCAGCAGCCCGTTTTATTCCGGGGAGCTGCCGGCGGTAAGCATATTTTTATTCAAATTCAGACTGCAGGATGCTTCTTACCTCTTTCACTGTTTCCTCTTCGAGGTCGGTGCGTTTTACAAGCTCATCGATAGAGAGCTCCAGCACTGATTTTGCCGTATCGCAGCCTACTGCTTTTAATTCATCGAGGATCCAGCTTTCGATCTCATCTGCAAATTCTTCAAGATCCACATCTTCCACATCCACATCCGTATCGCGGTATACATCGATCTCGTAGCCTGTTAACTTGCCTGCAAGCTTGATGTTGTGGCCGCCTTTACCGATGGCAAGGGAAACCTGGTCAGGCTTCAGGAACACTTCGGCGCGCTTGCTTTCTTCGTCGAGCTTCACGGAAGTGATCTTTGCAGGGCTGAGGGCACGTGTGATGAACAGCTGTGCATTGCTGGTGAAGTTGATCACGTCGATGTTCTCGTTGCGCAGCTCGCGAACGATGCCGTGGATACGTGAACCTTTCATACCAACGCAGGCTCCTACAGGATCGATCCTGTCATCGTACGATTCAACAGCCACTTTGGCTCTTTCGCCCGGCTCGCGTACAATTTTCTTAATGGTGATCAGCCCGTCGAACACTTCCGGAACTTCCAGCTCGAACAGGCGCTCGAGGAAAGCAGGGGAGGTGCGTGACAGCACGATGATCGGTGAATTGTTCTTCATGTCCACGCGGGCAACAACGGCACGGATGGTATCTCCTTTTTTGAAGAAGTCGGAAGGGATCTGCTCTGATTTAGGCAGCAGCAGCTCGTTTCCGTCCTCATCAAGGATCAGTAATTCTTTTTTCCAGATCTGGTATACTTCGCCGGTCATGATCTCACCCACGCGCTCTTTGTATTTTTTGTAGATGCCGTCTTTCTCCAGCTCAAGGATCTTGGAAACGAGGTTCTGGCGTACGGCAAGCACTGCGCGCCTTCCGAAATCTTCCAGCTTAACAGGTGTTGTGATCTCCTCACCGATCTCGAGGTCGGCATCGATCTTCTGCGCGGCGGTAAGGCCGATATGCTTGGCTTCATCATAATCAAAGCTATCCTCAGCAAACTCATCATCCACCACTTCGCGGTTATGCCAGATCTCGATCTCTCCGCGGTCCGGGTTCACGATGATATCGAAATTATCGTCTGAGCCGTATTTCTTTAACAACATGCTGCGGAATACATCTTCGATGATGCTCATGAGCGTTGGCCTGTCGATGTTCTTGATCTCTTTGAATTCTGAGAATGATTCAATTAAATTGATACTTTCCATTTTTTTTGATTTTAAAATGATATTACAACTTTCGTTTCTTTGATTTGGTTAAATGTTAAACTGGTATTACGGATAATTAACTGTTTCGTCTTTTTGCCTTCCACAGCCTCTTTCGACTTTGTTTCGAGCTCGATGCCGGCTTCGGTGGCTTTCAGCAGCTTTCCGGTGAGCTTTTCGCCTTCCTTCGTGGTAACGCTGAGCTCCTTGCCGATGTACTTCTGGTATTGGCGCAGGGTTTTCAGCGGCCTGTCGAGGCCCGGGGATGAAACATGCAGCTCGAAATCCTCCTGTTCCCTGTCGAGGCTGAACTCCACATGGCGGCTCATCTCCACGCAATCCTTGATGGAAAGGCCGTTATCGTTGTCGATAAGAATATAGATGTTATTGCCGGGCTTAACGGCAATATCAACAATAAAGTTAGAGCCTTCCGCTATTTTGGCGGCCACAAGTTCATGTATTTTTTCTACTGTGATCATTCAATGCTGTCAAAAGAAAGAGGGGACAATGTCCCCTCTTCAAATCAATTCATATTTTACGAGTGCAAATATACGAACTAAATTCAGAACAAAAAAAAATATTTTTGGCAACTATGTGGCATAATATTTCGTCTTAATAGGTAAATAGCTTACTTTTGTCGGAGTAATTATTCTTTTAATCTAATATTTGTTAGTATCAATCCTACTCCGCGATTGTTTTATCTAAAACATAGTATTATGGAAACGTTATCTACAAAATCCGTAAAAAGTAGTCTGGTAAAGGTTCTTAGAAGTTGTATCTTATTCAGTATCTTCCTGTTAGCTTCAGTTCAGCATAGTTTCGCACAGGCTTCAGACGAGCCTTCGATCAAGAACCTGAAAAAGACGAGCGCCGCCATGGCCGAGGAGATTAAAAGGCAGGAGCATGATGAGTTCATGAGCTATGTTTACATGGTACTGGGCTTTTCGATCGTTATCGCTATTGCCTGGGTAAGCACCGTAAGGGCAAGAAAACGCTCAAGGGCTGAAAATGAGGCTAAAATGAAGTTTATCCAGCAGAACCTTGCCAACAAGAAGCACGCTGCACATCCGCACCCTCATCCGCATGCACATGGGCATACGCTCCACAAAGCAAGGAGATAATTACTCAACCTTCACGCCTTTTTTATAGGTGGTTTCCATGATCACCTTGCCGTTCTTGTCGTAATACGTCCATTTGCCGTCGGGTTTGCTTTCCATGCGCCCGCTTTTTTCTTTCACCAGCTTATAGGATGTTGTGCTTTTCAGCTGCGCATTCTCGTACCAGGAGCTGGATGATCCGCTGAGCTTGCCGTCCTCGAAGGTTTGTTCCAGCGATTTTACCCCGGTTTCATAATAGTAGGTCCATTTGCCTTCCGGCTTCTCATCCTTGTAATCGCCTTCGCTGTCCTTGATGTTATAAAGCGCCCAGAAGATCCAGTGCCCGTTTTTGCGGCCTTCCTTGTAGGAGCCTTCTTCCTTCACATTTCCTTTTTCAAAGTAATATTTCCAGTCGCCGTCCTTTAATCCGTTCTTGAAAAAGCCTTCGTAATTGGGCTTGTTGTTGGGGAACCAGCCTTTCCAGCTGCCGTTCATGATGCCTGCAGCGAATGTTCCTTCATCCTTGAGCACGCCGTTATCGTACCACGACTGCCAAACGCCTTCTTCTTTGCCTTTTACATAATTCCCTTCCTGCAGCTTCTGGCCGCTTTCGTACCAAACGGTCCATTTGCCTTCCTTGAGGTTTTGCTTATAATTGCCTTCCTTCCATTTTGACCCGGTATTGTACCAGTAGGTCCAGGTGCTGTCCATAAGGTCGCTGCGGTAATAGCCTTCCGATTCTTTGGCGCCATTGGCGAACCAGTAGAGCCATTTGCCGGTGCGGAGGTTATCCTGCAGCGTGCCTTCGATCGCTATTTTTCCGTCTTCCTTGTACCATTTCCAGTAGCCGTTCTTCTTGTCGTTCACGAAAGGGCCTTCGCTTTTCACTTTTCCGTTGGCGAACCAGTTGGTGCAGGGGCCGTTCTTTTTCCCGCGCTCATATCTTACGGTGTAATCCTTTTCACCGGTAGCCAGCCAAAAGTTCCATTCACCGTCCATGCGGCCATCCTTGTAAGCGCCCTCGCCCTTCTTTTTGCCGGTATCGTAAGTGAGGGTAAGCTTTCCGTTGCCGTTGGCGATCACCTGCTTGCCGTCTTCCAGCCAGAGGTTCATGATGAGCACATCGTCGCCTTCATGCACGAGGTCCTGCTTTGGCTTCCCGTTTTTGAACCATTCCTTCCAGGGGCCGGTTTTCTGGTCTGCTTTGTAAGCGCCTTCCCGCTGCTTGTTGCCGTTCTGGTACCAGCCTGTATAGTTTCCTTCCGCAAGGTCGTTCTTAAAGGAGCCTTCGCTTTCCTTTTGTCCGTTCTCGTAGTAATAGGTCCAGGTGCCTTCTTTTTTTCCTTTGAGATAGTTCTCGGTGCTTTTTAATTTTCCGTTCTCGTGCCAGCCGGTCCAGGTGCTGTCGGCAAGGTCGTTCCTGAAAAAGGTTTCCTGTGCCTTGTTTCCGTTGATGTACCAGTATTTCCAGGCGCCGTCCTTTTTGCCGAATGTGTAGTTCTCTTCAGATTTCGGCTTCTTGCCCGGATAGTAGGTAATGAATTTTCCATTCTCCTTTCCCTGGGTGAATGTGCCTTCCTTGGCGATCTCGCCATTCTCGTACCATGCGGTGAACTTGCCGTCCTGCATGCCGTTCTTCATCTGCTGCTCGCTCTTTTTCTTGGTTTGGGCAATGTCCCAGTATTCGGTCACGAGCTGCGCGGAGCAAAGCTGTGTGACGAAAAGCAGGGAAAGCAGAAGCGATAATTTTTTCATTGAATGTGATTTAGATATTGTATAACGCGGTTTTGCTGAAATGTTACACGGGCTTAAAAAGTAATTTACCACCCGCTGGCCCCTCCTGGAAGGAGGGGTTAGGGGTGGTTTTCTATACACCCCGATCCTCCTAAAGAAGATCCTTCGACTGCGCTCAGGATGACATCCTGCACGCGAACATAATGCTGCTAAGCTTAGTTCGTCTCTAATACCTTGAACAGCTCGTCGAGCTTCGGCGTAAGGATGATCTCGGTACGGCGGTTCTTTTTGCGTGCTTCGGCTGTTTTAGAAGGGTCGATCGGGAAGTACTCTCCGCGGCCGGCTGCTGTAAGGCGCTTCGGATCAACAGTGCTGTTCTTTGTGATGATCTTCACAATAGAGGTGGCACGCATCACGCTGAGATCCCAGTTGTCCTTGATATCGCCTTTACCCGCCATCGGCACATCGTCGGTATGTCCTTCAATGAGTATGTTGATGTCGGTATTCTGCTCGAGCACCTTTGCCACTTTTTTGAGGGCTTCCACACCTTTTGCTTCCACGCTTGTGCTTCCGGAAGCGAACAGCAGGCTTTCATCCATCGATACGTATACCTTTCCGTTCTTCTGGGTGATGGTAAGGCCTTTGCCTTCGAAGCCGAGCAATGCATCGGATAATTTTTTCTTCAGCTCGTTGGTAGCATCGTCCTTTTTCTTTAACACTGCTTCCAGCTCAGCCACGCGCGCTTCACGCTTTTTCAGCTCTTCGGTGAGGGCATCGAGGTCTTTCTTTTTCGCATCGAGCTCGGCCGCCAGCTTTTTCAGCTCGTCTTCTTTTTTAAGCAGCTGCTCCTGTGTGAGCTGCAGCTCGCCTGAGAGCTTGCGTGTATCCGCGAGGTTGCCTTCGAGCAGGCGGTTGTACTTGTCAAGGAGCTGTTCGTTGATCTGGTTGAGCTTGTCGTATTTGGCGGTGAGGCTCCTGTAGCTGGTGCCCACAATAGAGGTGTCCTTCTGGAGCCCGGAGATGATCTTGGTATTGTCGTTAATGCTTTTTGTAGCTTCGGTAAGCTTTGTGTCGCAATCGAGGCTGCGCGCCTTGAGGTCGGCAAGCTCCGTTTCACAGTTTTTGCGCTTTGTTTGCTCTTCTTCGAGCTTGCGTTGCGGAACACAGGAAAACAGGGTGCCTGCGATCACCAGGGCTGCTATATAGTTATTTAAGTTTTTCATTGTATATGGATTTGATTTTCATTACAATATTATCGAATCTAAGGATGTGAAAAAGGGGTGTTCCTTAAAGTTTTTGCACAGGGCTGTTGTTGATTTTGTTAATAAGAGTAACGATAACGAATTTGTACGAATTTGCGAATCTGTGTGTCTGTTGGGCTTGCCGCAGATTTATGGATTATCGTCTTCGACGATTGGATTTTTTCTCGAAAGTTTCTCGCTGAGGCGCAGAGCCGCAGAGGGATTACTCGCAGGCTCGTGATGAAGGTTGCCACAGATTCACGGATTTATCGTCTTCGACGATTGATTGGAATAAGATCCCTCGGGCAAGCTCCTTCGGTCGCCGGAGGCTTGCCGTAGGTGAAACGGGATGACAGCAAAAAAAACACCCTCCGTTTTTGGCGGAGGGTGCTTTTAGATAGTTGCAGAATATTATTTCTTAGCTTCTGTTTTTTCTGTTTGCGGCTCGATGTAAACGCGGCTGAAATCGCGGTACTCCATTGCATTGGCAGGGAAGTTCTTCACGTTCTTCTGTACGAGGCGGTAGTTCTCTTCGTAGAAGATCGGCATGATGGCTCCGTCGTCGATCTGCTGCTGGTCAGCCTGGCGGTAAAGATCCATGCGCTTTGCCTCATCAGGCTCCTGCAATGCAGCAGTGAAGAGTGAATCGAAGCGTGCGCTCTTGTAACGTACTGAGTTGAGGTACGATTTATCGGAAAGCTTCTCAGGAATGTGCTTGCTGTATAACAGGGTCAGGAAAATTTCCGGGTCCGGGTAATCTGCGATCCATCCCGACCTCCAGAACATTGCTTTTCCTGTTTCAACGCTTTCGAGCTGCTCGGCGAACGGCATTACATTGATCTCGATGTCGATGTTCAGATTTTCCTTCAACATTTTCTGGATAACCTCGGCAGTCTGGATGTTCCTGTCGCCACCGCCGCTGTTGATCTGCAGCGTTAATTTCGGGAATCCTTTTCCATCAGGGTAACCTGCCGCAGCCATGTATTTGCGTGCTTTGTCAACATCGAATGTATAACCTTTCAATGCTTTGTTGTCGTAGGATTTGAAGGATGGAGGAACGATTCCGTATGATCCCGGGATTCCTTCGCCCTGCAGTGTGTAGTTCACAATTTTTTCGCGGTCGATCGCATAGTTGAATGCAAGACGCACTTCTTTTTTGTCGAAGATGTCGCTCTGGTGCTGGAAACCGTAATAGAAGATGCTCATGGCAGGAACAACCTGCATTTCGAAAGGCTGGTTGCCTTCTTTTGCATGGTCGAGCTCCCCGAGGATGTCCGGGATCATTTCGATCGGTAAGCGGAAGATCATATCGAGGTTGCCGCGTTTGAACTCAAGCAATTCGGATTTCTTTTCTTTGATGAATGTGTATTTAACCGCATCGAGGTATGGCAGCTGGTTTCCGAACTCATCCACATTCCAGTAGTTAGGGTTACGCTCGAGGATCACCGCTTCGCCTTCCTTCACGCTTTTCACCTGGAAAGGGCCTGTTCCTACGCATTTTGCGCGCATGTCAACACCGTATTTTTCGAATGCTTCCTGCGGATACACCCAGCATCCCGGTGTGCTCATGATGTTGAGGAACCCTGCGAAAGGGTGCAGGAGCGTGATCTGCAGTGTATAGTCGTCAATTACCTTTACGCCGGCAACACCGCCTGCGATCGGCTTTTTATCAAGCGTAGACTGGAAATATTCATTTGCACCCAACACGCGGTCTTTGAATGTTCCGCCGAACTGCTGGTTCTCAGGGCTGGAAGTGCAAAGCATGTCGAAGCAATATTTGAAATCCTTCGCGGTTACCTCGCGGCCTTTGCCATCAGGGAAACAAGCGTCATCGTGGAATTTTACTCCTTTGCGGATCGAGAAGGTCCACTGGGTTGCATCGGCATTTTTCTCCCATTTTTCAGCCAGCGCAGGCACAACGGTAAGGTCGGCCTGTGAAAGCTTTACAAGCCCTTCATACACCTGGTTCACGATGCGGTGGGAAGTAACTTCAGTGATGTTCAAGGGGAACAGGTTACGGAAATCTTCTACTTCATTTGTCCTGAAAACACCTCCGTAATATACGCCACCTTTAGCTTTGCGGGATTCGCCGGATGTGTTGTTATCATTCGAACAGGAAGCCAGAAAAAGACCTGCAGCCAGTAATGAGTAAATCGCTTTTTTCATATTGAATAATTTATTTTTTAACGATAATATGCAACAATGCCGTTCCTGTTTTCCCTATTTGAAAAACGGCTGTTTCATATTCAAATTCTGAATTTAAAGTTCATTGAGGCACAAATATATAGATTATAACCATATTTCATAAAGATTTAACACAAAATGTCTCCTTTCCGGCCACCTTAACCCGGTGGAGGGGAAACATCAGAAATCGATGTCCACAACCGCCGGGCAGTGGTCGGAGTGGCGTGCTTCGGGCAGTATGAAGGCATGCCTCATTTTGCCGGCCAGGTTTTCGCTCACCATGTTATAATCGATGCGCCAGCCGAGGTTTTTGCCGCGTGCGCCGGCGCGGAAGCTCCACCATGTGTAATTGTGCGGCTCCTTGTTGAAATGGCGGAAGCTGTCGACAAAGCCGGACCTGATAAATTCGCCGATCCAGCTGCGCTCCTCGGGAAGGAACCCGCTGCTGTTGGCGTTGCTTTTCGGGTTGTGAATATCGATGGGCTCGTGGCAGATGTTGTAATCGCCGCAGATGATGAGCTTGGGGCGCTGCTGCTTTAAGGTGTTGATGTATTGCTGAAAATCAGACAGCCACTGCATTTTGAAAGCCTGCCTGTCTTCCCCGCTGCTGCCGCTCGGGTGATAAACGCTGATCACGGATACATCGCCGTAATCTGCGCGGAGCACACGGCCTTCGAAATCGTATTTCTCCATGCCGCAGCCGTATTCCACATGTGTGGGCAGCTGTTTGGTAAGGATGGCAACGCCGCTGTAACCCTTTTTCTGCGCGGAATACCAGTAATGGTGATAGCCGAGGTTCTCGAAAAGAGTGACGTCGATCTGTCCGGGCTCCGCCTTGATCTCCTGGAAGCAAATAATATCGGGGTTCGCCGCTTTCAGCCATTCCACCAGTCCTTTGCTCATTGCCGAGCGGATGCCATTCACGTTGTAGGTTATAATTTTTGCCATAATTCTGCGTATGTATTAGTTCGAGGATGTAAAGCTCCGGAGTTGGAGCCGGGTAAAATTAGCATTTTTTTTTGCGCAGTACGGCAGCGCTAAATTAAGCGTTGCGGTTACGATGCTTATTATTAATTAGTACTTTTAAAGTGTATTCGGAGAGCGGATCTCCTCATGGAAGTGGAAATCAGAAAAAGCATAATCATAATTGTACTGATGATAATGGCAGCCGGGCTTTATGCCCAGGTTCCCGGTAATACCCGTACAAGACAGCTTCTCCCGCTTTCCGATACCCTGCAGCTTGACAGCCTGAGCCTGGTTCCGGGCACCTTTACGCTGCGGAAGCCGAACGGCGAGCTGCTCGACACATCCTATTATAAACTCAACTATGTTACCGGGCAGCTTTACCTGAACAGGAAAAAGATGCAGGCCGACAGCGTTTCCGCGGACAGCTTAAAAACGGATTACCGCACGTTCCCGTTCTTATTTTCGGAAGAAACAAAGCACAAGGATGCAAAGCGGATCAGGGCCGATCTTTCAGCCGCGGCCAATCCCTTCAGCTACGATATTGAAGGGCGCAACGATGACATCTTCAAAATGGACGGCCTGAATAAAAGCGGGAGTATTTCGCGGGGGATCACGTTTGGAAACAACCAGGATGTGGTGGTGAACTCCAACCTGAACCTCCAGCTCTCGGGACACCTGAGCAATAACATCGATATTTTAATGGCCGCCACCGATAATAACATTCCCGTGCAGCCCGACGGGAACACCCAGCAATTGCAGGAATTCGATAAGGTGTTCATCCAGCTGAGCAATGCCAATACAAAACTGATCGCGGGTGATTTCCAGATGACGAGGCCGGCCGCTTATTTTATGAACTTCAATAAAAAAGCGCAGGGGATCAATTTCTCTACGAATTTAAAAACCAATACGGAGCAGCAGGATCCGAAAAAGGAAGGCTTGTATTCAACAAGTGTCAGCGCTGCGGTATCGCGCGGGAAGTTTGCGCGCAACCAGATCCAGGGCGTTGAAAGCAACCAGGGGCCGTACCGCCTGAGAGGCGCGGAGAACGAGCCGTTCATCATTGTGCTTTCCGGAACGGAGCGCGTGTATGTTGACGGAAGGCTGATGGACAGGGGGCAGGAGAACGATTACGTGATCAATTACAATACATCGGAGATCACCTTCACGCCGAGGCAGCTGATCACGAAGGACAAGCGGATCGTTGTTGAGTTCCAGTACTCCGATAAAAATTACGCACGCTCGCTGGTGCATTTCGGGAATGATTACGAGCAGGGAAAATTAAAGCTGCATGTGAATGTGTACTCGGAGCAGGACAGCAAGAACCAGCCTTTGCAGCAGGACCTTACGATCGAGCAGAAAAAACTATTGTCGCGCATCGGCGATACCTTATCGCTTGCAGTAACGCCGAGCTACGACAGCGTTCCATTTTCGAACAGCGAAGTGCTGTATCAAAAGCTGGACACCATCATAGGAACACACGCGTATAACAATGTGTTTGTGTACAGCACCAACAGCGACAGTGCGCATTACCGTGTAACGTTCAGCAACGTTGGAACAGGAAATGGAAATTATAACCAGGTAAGCTCGGGCGCGAACGGCAAGGTGTTTCAATGGATCGTGCCCGATACGGTAACGGGCAAAAGCCGCGGCAGCTACGAGCCGGTGATCCAGCTCGTGACGCCGAAGAAAAAACAAATGCTCACGGTAGGAGCGGAATATGAGCTGAGCAAAAATTCCAGGTTTTCAATCGAAGGCGCAGCGAGCAATAACGACATCAATACATTTTCGCGTGCCAACAGCGAGGATGATGCAGGCTATGCGCTGAAGCTGAATTTCGACAATGCATCGCCGCTGAAAGCTGCAAGCGGAACCGACAGCAGCAAAGGGCCGTTGATGCTGCTCAGCAATGTGAACTATGAATACGTGCAGAAATATTTCTCGCCGGTGGAGCGCTACCGCAGCGTGGAATTTGAGCGTGACTGGAACAGGCGTACGACTGTGCAGACAGATGACCAGCATATTGTTGGCGCGGCGATAGGTCTTTCGAAAAAGGGCACAGGCGCTGCAGGCTACAGGTTCAGCGCCTTTCTTGAAGGGAATACCTACAATGCAACGAAGCACAATGCGAACATCAATCTTGCTTCCGGGCACTCGCGGTTGTTTTACGACGGAAGCCTGCTGAACTCGGCAAGCAGCACCAACACTAACTTTTACAGGCACAAGAGCGGGATCTCGCAGGGTTTGAAATGGATTACGGTGGGACTGAGGGATGAGTTCGAGCAGAATAAATTCGCCCTGCTGAAAAAAGATTCGCTCATCGCAAACAGCTACCGTTTCTGGGAATGGGAAGCCTATGCACAAAATGCGGATACCACGAAGAACCGTTACGGCATTAACTACAAGCAGCGAACCGACTATGCGGTGAAAAACGATTCGGGCGCCACAAGCCTTAACCGATCGGCGTTTGCGGAGAGCTACGGAGGATTTTTCGATCTTGTTCAGAATACGGATAACCAGCTGAAGGTGAATGCTGCATACAGGCGGCTGCAGATCATTGATCCGGCGCTCACTGTTCAGAAGCCCGATAACACGCTGCTTGCAAGGGTTGAATACGATGTGCGCCTCTGGAAAGGATTGTTGTATTCCAGCTCGTATTATGAAATAGGATCAGGTCTCGAAGTAAAAAAGGAATTTTCGTTCATTGAAGTTGCAGCGGGGCAAGGCGTGTATACCTGGATCGATTATAATTCGAACGGTGTGAAAGAGCTGAACGAATTTGAAGTGGCCGTATATGCCGATCAGGCAACGTACATCAAAGTGTACACTCCTACCGACAAATACATCAAGACGTACACCAATCAATTCAGCCAGAGCATTACGTTAAAGCCTGCCGTAGTGTGGTCGACAAAGAAAGGTTTCCGGCAGTTTATTTCGCGCTTCGCCAATCAGGCTTCGTACCGTGTCGACAGGAAATCGACGGAGGAAGATCTCGCAAAAGCGTATAATCCCTTCTTCGCCGAAACGAACGACAGCACGCTGGTGACGCTTAATTCCGCGTTCAGGAATACACTGTTCATCAACCAGTCGAGCCCGCTCTTCGGACTCGACATTACCTACCAGGATGTGCGGAATAAATCGTTGCTGGTAAATGGTTTTGATACGCGTTCCAATATTTACAAGGAAGGAAAATTTCGCTGGAACATCACGCGGCAGCTGAGCTTTAACCTTGAATACAAGGACGGGATCAAGTCGAGCAGGTCGCAATTCTTTCCTTCACGGAATTATTCCATCGTGTATTACGAAGGCACTCCGAAATTTAATTTTCAGCCGAACACCGCGTTCCGCGCAAGCGTTTCCTTCCGGTACACCGATAAGAGAAATGCGTCGGATTATGGCGGACAGCGTGCCATCCTGCAGGATTACGGCGCAGAGATCAAATACAATGTGCTGAACAAGGGAAGCCTGAACCTTAAAGGAAATTTTATCCAGATCGCGTACAATGGCGCGCAGAATTCATCCCTCTCCTTCGAAATGCTGGATGCTTTGAAACCGGGGCAGAACGTTACCTGGGGCGCGGCTTACCAGCGCACACTTTCCAATAACCTGCAGCTGAGCATTACGTACGACGGGCGTAAATCGGAAGGCACCAAAGCGGTGCACATCGGCGGCGCACAGGTGAGGGCATATTTCTAAGTGACGCGTGCCAACTTAGAATATCACTGATCCTCATACTATCTGAGAATGTTTTTCCACGAATTTTTTTCACTTCATGCTGTTTCGGCATGGCAGCGATATTGCTCATCTTTTTCCAGGAACTGAGCTGTAATGAATTATAAGGATTACTATAAGATACTCGGCCTTACTAAGTCGGCTACACAGGAGGATATTAAAAAAGCCTTCCGGAAGCTTGCTGTGAAATATCACCCGGATAAAAATCCGGGGAACAAAGCGGCAGAGGAAAAGTTCAAGGAGATCAGCGAGGCGCATGAAGTGCTGGGTGATGCGGAGAAGAGAAAAAAATACGATGAGCTCGGAGAGAACTGGCAGCAATACCAGGGAAATGCGCAGCAGGAAAATTGGGGACAGGGTCAGCGGCAGCGATACTCCGGAGGCAGCTCATTTGAGGGAGGAGATTTTTCAGACTTTTTTGAATCGGTGTTCGGTGGCGGTTTCGGAGGAGGATCACGCGGCGCACAAAAGGGAAGTGATTATTCGGCGGACGTTCAGCTTTCGCTGGAAGAAGCTTATAAAGGCACCTCGCGGCTGCTCGAAGTGGATGGCGAAAAGCTGCAGATGAAATTCAAGCCGGGGGTAAAGGACGGGCAGTCGCTTCGCATTCGCGGTAAAGGCGGACCGGGAAGCAACAAAGGAGCGCGCGGCGATATTTATGTGACGGTGCATGTTTCGGAGCATCCGCATTTTGAGCGCAAGGAAAACAACCTTCACTGCGAAGCGCCTGTGGACCTGTATACGCTGATCCTTGGCGGAAAAGCGACGATCCATACCATGAAGGGAATGATCAAGATCGATATTTCGAAAGAGACCGAGAACGGGAAAGTGCTGCGGCTGAAAGGAATGGGGATGCCGGTGTTCGGCAGTGAGAAAGAGTTTGGCGACCTGTATGTGAAGATCAAAGCAGTGCTGCCGAAAAATCTGTCGGCAGAAGAAACAGAATTATTTCAACAATTAAAAAATAAGAACCATGAGGAAACAGTCTGAAGAATGGGGAAACACGGTGATGCTCTTCCGCGAGCAGGAGCCGTCGATAAAATATATCTGTTATGCGAGCGAGCTGATGGAACGGCTCAATGTTCCGGAAGAGGAGCTTGATGTTGCCATAGAGCGCGCGTTCAAAGCCTGCGCTTCACTGAATATTTCGATCAAACAAAATTTCAAATCCGTATTCCGCACCTGCGAGGACCACCTGGTTACCGACTGGAGACTTTCGCCGCTGGCCTGCTACCTGATCGTGATCAACGCCGATCCGGCGAATGAGCGTGTGGCGCGCATGCAGGTGCATTTTGCAACTAAAAATTTCAACGATGTCAACATTTTCTGAGCTTATTCATTCCGATCAGCCTGTGCTCGTCGATTTTTTCGCCGAATGGTGCGGTCCCTGCAAGGCCATGGCACCTGTGCTGAAAAATGTGGCGGCGGAGATGGGGGACAAAGTCCGCATCATTAAGGTGGATATTGACAAGAACCCCGCTGCCGCTGCTAAATACAATGTGCGCTCGGTGCCCACATTCATGATCTTTAAGAAAGGTGCGGTGCGATGGCAGCAATCGGGGGCATTGCCGCAGGGCATGCTCATCGATGTATTGAAGGCGTTCGTTTGAGAATATTCCCCTCCTGTGCCGAAAAGCAGGAATTTCGGGAACTAAGCGTTTTTATAAACGTATATATGGCATCGTTCTTTAAGACAAGGAGGTAATATGACGTTTGCATATAGCCGAAATAAAATTATATATTCCCTGGCTTTTTTAACCGGGATAACATGCATTTTGTTTTACGGGATCTCCTTCCGGAAACCAGCTGCACAGCAAAGCCTTGTGCCCGTTCCCATCCACGATCTCGGTGAAATTCAGAAGCGCGGAAAGCTTATTGCGCTTACCGACAACAGCTCCACCAGCTTCTATATTTACAAAGGCGATTCAATGGGTTATGAATATGAGCTGCTGAACGCATTTGCAAAAGAGCTTGGCGTGAAGCTGGAGCTGGTGATCGCAAAAGATATGAATACCGTATTCAGCCAGCTTAATAATGGTGAGGTGGATATTGTTGCCGCCAACCTTACCGTCACCAAAGAACGCTTAAACCTTGTTGATTTCAGCTCACCGCTGATGCTGGTGCCGCAGGTGCTGGTGCAGCGCAAGCCGAAAGGCTGGGAGAACATGACGAAGGAAGAGCTGAATGACAGCCTGATCAGGAATGTGGTCGACCTCAGCGGAAAAAATATCAGCGTGAGAAAAGGCTCCTCTTTTTATTCGAGATTACAGAGCCTTTCGGAAGAGATCGGCGAAAAGATAAATATCATTGAAGCTCCCGGCGACCAGGAAACGGAAGAGCTGATCAGCAAAGTGGCGAGCGGGGAGATTGATTATACCATTGCCGATGAGAACATCGCGCTCAGTAACCAGACTTATTATTCGAACATCGATGTGGAGACCTCGATCAGCTTTCCGCAGAAGATCGCATGGGCAATCCGTAAGGAGTCGCCGCAGCTGCTGGCGGCGATGAACGATTGGATCGAGAAGCGCAAAAGCTCGAAGGAGAATGTTGCGGTATATTCCAAGTACTTTAAAGCGAAGAAAAAATCCGGCGGACCGAGAGGCGTTGGAAAATACGTATCGTATTCCGGCGGTGTGATCTCCGAATACGATGACCTTATAAAAACATACAGCGCGACCATCGGCTGGGACTGGCAATTGCTGGCTGCGCTGATCTCGCAGGAATCCAACTTTTCACCGACGGCGCGCTCCTGGGCGGGAGCCAATGGCCTTATGCAGCTGGTTCCGCAAACGGCGAAGCATTACGGCCTCGATACCATTGATGCAACTGCGGAGCAAAGCATTATTGCCGGCACTAAATACATTTCCGATCTCGACCGCTACTGGAAGAAATATATTCCCAACAAGTCGGAGCGGATCAAGTTTGTGCTTGCTTCGTACAATGCAGGACTGGGCCATGTGGTGGATGCGAGAAACCTTGCGGAAAAATATGGCAAAGATCCCGGGCTGTGGTACGACAATGTGGATTACATGATCCTGCAGAAATCGAACCCGCTCATCTATAACGACCCGATCGTGAAATGCGGTTACTGCCGCGGGCAGGAAACTTCCGCCTACGTACGCGAGATCCTCAACAGGTACAATCATTACAAGAATATTCCCGAGCGTACGCTGGTTGCGCAAAACTAAGCTTACCGGGAATCCGGCAAACCCGTCCGGACACCCTTTTTGTCCATTAAATTTCCCACTCGTTTGTTCTGAATGCCCTGTTAACAATGATTTCGCGGCTGGCATGAAAATAGAATTACCCAATGTGCTATTCAATAATCAGGAAATTAAAATTGATAATCATCTAAAAAAAACAAAAGAAAATGAAACGTTTAAACTTATTACCAATCGCACTTTTAGTATGTTCTTCGGCTGTTGTTACCGCGCAAACTTCTGCAAAGAAAGCAGAGACCACAAAGCCTGCTACGGCAAAAGCTGAGGCAAAGCCTGCAACTGCAAAGGGTGAAACAAAAACTGCAGCGACCACAACAACTGCAGCGGATGCAAAAAACTCTTCTTATTTCATGGATCGCTTTTACGCGATCAAGGAAACATATCCTGACATGAAAGACTGCTACGGAAAATATGCCGCTTCTAACCAGAGCATGGAAAAATTCGTAGAGCGCTACAACCAGATCAAAGATTCGTATCCGAAGCTGGATGCAGTGTTCGCGAACTATGCAGGATCTTCCGCTACACTCGACGAATTTACAAAACGCTATTACCAGATCAAGGATACGTATCCTGACATGAAAAAAGTGTATGGCGATTTTGCTGCTTCCAACATGAAGCTTGAAGAGTTCGTAAAACGTTACAACCAGATCAAGGACTCGGATGCTACTATGTCTGACTACTACGGACAGTACGCTGCTTCCAGCTACAGCCTTGAGGAGTTCCAGAAACGTTACCATGGCATCAAAGCAAGCAGCACTGACCTGAAAGACGGTTATGGCGACTATGCAGGAGCAAAATGCAAATTATCAAAATAAGATATTCATTTGAAAAATGAGCAGGAAAAGGCCTTTCAACGTGGAAGGCCTTTTCTGCTTTGAACTGAAAAGCTATGAAAACACTGTATTCAATCGTACTGCTGGCATTATGCACCTGGATGCAGCCGCTTGTGCTGCGTGCACAGGAGGCGCCACAGGCACAGCCTTCCGGCGATCTTATTTTTCTTGACAGGTATTATGAAATGAAGGAGACCTACCCGAAGATGAAAGATCTGTGGGGACTTTATGCGGCATCTCCGCATTCGCTCACGAGGTTCATCGAGCGCTACAACGAGATCAAGGCGTCGTATCCGCAAATGACCGCGGTATGGGGAAATTATGCAAGCTCCAATTATACCATGGAGGAGTTCATGGCGCGTTTCTATGCGATCCATGATGCTTACCCGAAAATGACGGGCGCTTACGGCGCTTATGCTGCTTCCACGAAAACAATGGAGGAGTTCATTAAACGCTATTACCAGATCAAGGATTCGGACCGAAGCCTTATGCGTTATTTTTCGGTGTATGCCGCTTCGGATAACAGCCTGCAGGATTTCTCCGCGCGCTACTACAGCGTCCAGGCAAGCAACCCTGCTTTAAAGGACGCCTGCGGTAATTATGCGGGAAGCAAATACAGGCTTGCGAAATAAGAGTAAATAGAAATTGAATAAAAAAAAACGGCACCAGGCCGTCTTTTTTTATTATGGTATTTCATTACTTAAATATCGCCTCTTTTCGCTGCTTTTTTCAGCTTTTTGTTCGCCATGATGCCGATCTCCACCCTGCGGTTCTTCGCTTTTCCTTCTTCGCTGTCGTTATCGGCGATCGGCTGCGTTTCCCCGTATCCTTTAATTGCCATGCGTGCGCCGGCAACGCCAAGCATTTTCGCATAGTCGGCCACCGCATCGGCGCGCTGCTCCGAAAGCTTCATGTTGAGCTCGTCGGATCCGCTTGCATCGGTATGTCCTTCGATCAGCACATTGGTGTCGTCGTATTTCTGAAGGATCTTTGAGAGCTCTTTGATGTTGGTTTTTGCTTCCTCTTTGAGCTGGTAGGAATTCACATCGAACATGATCCCGGAGTCGAAGGTGATGCGGATCCCTTCACCCACGCGCTCCACCTTTGCGCCTTTCACGTCGCGCTGAATGTCGTGCGCCTGCTTGTCCATATACAACCCGATGGCCGATCCGGCCGCTCCCCCGATCGCTGCGCCAATGATAGCGCCCACAACGGTGTTGTCGCTTCGCGAGCCGATAGCGCCGCCGATAACGCCGCCGGCGCCGGCACCAATTGCACCGCCTGTTGCAGTTCGTTTCCATTTACAGCCCGTAGGCACCAAAGATAAGCTCAATGCGATAATCGCGATTACCGGCTTGTTCATCCACGTTTTCATTTTTCTTTAGGTTTTAAAATTCAAAAAATCAACATAAAGAAAAATGCCAACGGCCGGAAGGTGGTGTAAATTCTACGGCGCTGTATCTATGCTGTATCTTTTGATTTTCCGGCCGTTATACTAAAAAAAAGGAGGTAAACTATGATCCGTTCTCTTCACATCTTCGCAGCGCTTCTTTTTATGCTGCCGCAATTCCTTTCCGCGCAGGAATGTCTTTCTTCCATAACCATTCAGCTGAAAAATATCCGCGGCGGTGTGTTTGCTAACCAATCTGTGACGCTTACCGCCAAATCGGATGGAAGATCATTCAGTCAGAAAAGCAACTCCAACGGTGTGGCAACCTTGTCGGTTCCCTGCGAACAGGTATTCAGCATTGTCATTACCAACTATACGCGCAGGAAAGAGATCGTGTCGGGATCGGAAGGCGAAAACATCACACAAACGCTGACGTACGAGCCGGATATGGCTGCAAAAGATAAGCTGTTTGAAATGTCGGCCACCGAAAAAGCAGCTGTGGATGGATTCGTGAAAACGCTGCCCGATACAATAGAAGCGGGCTCCGGAATGCCAAGGCCGAAGCAGATCGAGTATTATGCACGCGTGGATATTGCCATTGTGGATATCAACGATAAGCCTCTCGAAAACGAAGCGCTCAGCATAATGGGCGAGAAGCGGCATAAGAAGGTAAAAGGCACCACGGGCATGAACGGTCACCTGGTGGTATATCTGCCGAAAGGTGATAACTATTACATCAGCTTTAAATACAACAAGAACTACATTTCAAAGGAATTCGAATATTCGAAAGGCACATCGCAGGGAGAAATGACCTTTGCATACCTCGGCACCAGGGAAATAGAGCGCAGAAAGAAGATAGAGGCAGAGCGCATTGCAGCTGAAGAGAAGAGGCTGAAGGAGGAAGCGGCCGAATTTGAAAAGAAATGTAAAAAGCTGGGCATCTCCGTGGAGGAAGGCAGGAAGCGCGAAGTGAGGGAATGGGTGACGAGCATGAGCAGTGCACATGATACGGTAGTTTCAGCAGTGCTGAACAGGAACAAATGGCTGGAGAAGCTGATCGTTTGCGACCTTACCGGGAGCATGTCGCCCTACGCGGCCCAGCTGGCTGCCTGGTACCAGCTGTCATGGCTCAATGAAAAGAACCTGCAGTTTGTGTTCTTTAACGATGGCGATAATAAGCCGGATAACCTGAAAAGGATCGGCAGCACCGGCGGCATTTATTATGCGGCCTCAAAAGGAATTGATTCGCTGTTCAACACCATTGCAAAGGTGGCGGCGAATGGCGGCGGGGGCGATTGCCCGGAAAATAATATGGAAGCGCTGATCAAGGGGCAGACGCTTGCGCGGCCGTATAAGGAGCTTGTGATGATCGCCGACAATCACGCCCCGGTAAAGGATCTTGTCCTGCTGAAAGATTTCAATGTGCCGGTGCATATTATCTTATGCGGGGTAAATAATGAAATAATGACCGATTACCTCAACATCGCGCGAAAAACAAAAGGCAGCATTCACACCATGGAAGAGGACATCACGCGGCTTGCGGCAATGTCGGAAGGACAGGAGATCCGGATAGGCCGGAACACTTACCGGATCATGGGAGGCGAATTTATAAAGATCAGCAAGGCGTAATATTTTTTCACCAAGGCCATTTTCTGCCTTCCCGAATTTGGATTTTTTACCTGAGTTGCTAAATTTGTTTTAAGGATCACGAACTGCTACTCCCGGAGGATCCGAACTCATTCAGTAAAGAAGCGGTCATCATGAAAATGGTGGCCGCTTTTTTATTGGCTGAAGTTATTCTCAGTGAGTTTTTTCAGCATGAAAAGCGCAGCGCCCCAATAGAAATTGGAATGTTCGTAAGAAGCCTCACCAAGAAAATTCCGTTGGGTGAACGTGAGCACGGTCGTATGATCTTCTTCTTTTAAATGGAATGTGAGCACCGAATAATTTTCCGGTTTGTCTTCAAGGTCCGACAAGCTGCTGAGAGATCTGTATTGAAAGGTTTTACAAGGCTCGAACACTTCGATGGTTCCTTTGTTCAGGAAAGGCTTATTGTTGAGCAAGCCGCGGATGATGAATGGTTTTCCTGTTTTCATTTCCGACTCAATGGTAATATCGGAATCAAACATCCAGCGCTTCATGAGGGCGGGGATGGTTAGCGCATCCCAGGCTTGTTGTGCCGAAGTATGGAGCGTGATGGTTTTGGTGAGGGAATGAGGGCGTTTCTGCGAC
>Ga0157372_10000558_pt1 | contig 41005 bp, 39 predicted proteins | sample C55metaG_FD_115307 | JGI IMG/M metagenome (GOLD analysis project Ga0157372, IMG submission 115307) | Corn rhizosphere microbial communities from Kellogg Biological Station, Michigan, USA - C5-5 metaG | ecosystem: Host-associated > Plants > Roots > Rhizosphere > Soil | place: USA: Michigan...
CCGCAATCCGGCCCAAGCCTGGTAACTCCGCGGAAGTGGTGGAATTGGCAGACACACCATCTTGAGGGGGTGGCGCCGAAAGGCATGCGGGTTCAAGTCCCGCCTTCCGCACCATTACGCCAGCTCCTTACGTGGCCGGAATTAAGGAAAGGTTCTAGCAACTAATCTCGTATGATTCTCTACTACCTACTCGTCGTCCTTCACGTCATCGTTTGTCTGTTCCTGATCATTGTTGTGTTGCTGCAAAGCGGGCAAAGCGGCGATATCGCAGCCGCCTTCGGTGGGATGGGCAGCCAGACTGCTTTTGGTCCCCGCGGTGCGGCGACCGTGTTGACCAAGGCGACCACCTGGTGCGCGGTCATCTTCATGCTTACGTCGATTACACTTTCCGTGCTGGCTACGCGCAGTGGCGGTGGTGCCTCGGTGTTGCAGAATGTGAAGTCTCCGGCTTCCAATAGCCAACCGGTAAAGAAGTAGATTCTGTCGTTTGTCGTTGAGTGCTACGCCAACGCCATATCGCGGAGCACATTGCCCCGCACGGAACAGCTTGCTTTATGATCCACGAAATCCTTCCTGTCGGCCCGCTACAGTGCAATTGCTCGGTCATCGGCGATGAGGCCTCGCGCGAGGGAATGGTCGTCGACCCGGGAGACGACATCGAAGATGTGCTGGCCATCATTCAGAAGCACAATCTGCAGGTGAAGCAAATCGTGATCACCCATGCCCACATTGACCATGTCGGGGGAGCGATGAAACTGCGTCAGGCGACCGGGGCACCCATCCTGATGAACCAGAACGACTACGCGCTGGTGAAGATGCTGGACGTGCAGGCTTCGTGGCTGGGAATGGCCACTCCCGGACCGGTCGAGATCGATCGCAGCGTGGGGGATGGGGACAAGGTCGATGCCGGGCCGCTCGTAGCCAATGTGATCCACACGCCCGGGCATACCGAAGGCAGTGTCTGTCTTTTCTTTCCTGCTCAGGGAAAGCTCATTGCGGGAGATACTCTGTTCGCGGGAAGCATTGGCCGCACGGATCTGCCCGGCGGATCCTTCGACAAGATCATCCGTTCCATCAACGAGAAGGTCCTCGAACTTCCCGATGAGACGGTTGTCGTCCCCGGCCACGGCCCGCTGACCACCATCGGTGACGAGCGGGTCAGCAATCCGTTTCTCAAGTAGCCTCTGCCATTGTGTGCCGCCTCCCAGGAATCAAGTTGCATTGTGATAGTCGAACACCCTTTGAATACCTGCGCGAAACTCCTGTTCGGGAGCAATCAAGCTGAGAACGAGAAAGCCATCCTGGGGAAAGTCGTAAAAATGGCCGGGGTGAACCAATACATTTTTCTCGCGTAGAAGTGCAATCGCCAAATCTTCATCGGACTGAGTTACAGGCACGCGCAGAATCGCATACCAGCCACCTTGCACAGCCAAACGGGAGCAGGTTTTCTGTTGCGAGAGTCCTCGGTCGAGTTCCTCAAGATTCGCCCGAACGCGTAACCCTAGTTGAGATTGCGCGGCAGCTCTCTCATCCAACAAGCGAGGAGCCGCAAACTGAACGGGTGTGCTTACGGACAGGTAGGTGTCGGCGATGACTTCAAGGCGCTGTATTGCGGAATGAACATGATCCTTCGGCCCACTGACCGCAATCCATGCGAGCTTCATCTGGGGCAGGGCGGAAATCTTCGATAGACCGCTGAGGGTAAAGGTGATCACGGCCTCATTGGTGGCGAAGCTCCCATGCTCAGAGCCGTCGAGTGAGTAGTCCAGAAATACTTCGTCGACAATCAGGGCAAGGTTGTGCCTACGGCAAATTTCATTCAGCCGGTCGCGCTCGAAAGCATTTACATAGGATCCGGTCGGATTGTTTGGGTTCACCAACACAATGCCCCGGGTGGCTCGACCTAGGACTTTCTCTAAGGAGTGAAAATCAATCTGCCACCCATGGTCATAAAGCAGTGGATAGGGAACCAGCTTCACATCCTCGAGGTCGGCGAGGAAATCGAACAGAGGATAGCTTGGCTTCGGGACAAGGATTTCTTCACCCGGGTTCGTGAGCAGACGGAAGAGGTAGACGTAGCCCTCGCTTGTCCCGCTTGTGAGCACCAGAGCTTCTGGATCAACCTGCTCCCTTCGAGAGTGGTAATACTCCGCCACGGCTTCGCGTGCGCGCCCGAGGCCTTTCGGTTGGGGATCGTAGTCGAGCGACTGATAACTCTGTAGCGAATTCAGAATCGCACTGGCGTTGTAGGAGATCCCCGCGCGAGTTGGATTGGAAATCGTCAGGTCAATCGGTTGAAGCCCGGCGGCCCGCACCTCGTCGATTGCCATGCTGAAGCGATTCGGAGCGAGTTTCCAGTCGGTGCGCCGGGAAAACATGGGAGTCAATGATAGCGGAGGGGCGGGAGAAATCTCTTCCCCGCATCCCGATTCAGACCGGGTGCCTCGCTGCAAAACCGATCTCCGGAAGCGGTGAAGGCGTGTTGCTAAACCATTGAAATAAAAGCTGGTTGGGATTCTAAACCTTCCGGTTCCAGTTACTTTCCTATTACTAAAGTGGAATTGTGAGTAGGAGTAGAAGGACGTAAGGTAGGAACGTGAGCGCAACCCTTGACCCGTTGTCTTCTGGTTCCCGGCTCGACCGAGGCACGTTGAAACAAGCAAGCATCTGGAAACGACGAGCTATCGATGCAGTGCTGGTCGCGGTCGCTTTGATTTCCCTCGCGGCGATGGCGTTGCGCCTTCTCGGCAGATAATCTCCTTACTTCTCTAAGGCGAGTTCCGCCTGCTCCACACAGGCTTCAAGCCCCTGGTCGGTATCGATGATGATTTTGGGAAGCGTGATCTGTTCGAATCGAGCTTTGACCTCCAGATAGAGATTGAAGTCGCGATTCGCTGCGGGATGCCCCTCCTCGTGGTTAAGCCGCTTGCGCGCGTTCTCCTCGCTGCAAACGCACTCCAGAATTCTCCAAGGCTGACCGAGTGCGCTGGCATACCCTGTGGCGCGAGTGAGTTGGTAAGTGCGAGAGAACGTTCGCCCATCGAGAAACACTTTTCGCGCGGGATCCTTGCGAAACAGATAGCCGGCCACTTTGAGCATCACGCGGGCGCAGAATTCGTCCTGCTCAGTCGAGTACTCGATATCCGGGGGATCGAAGAGGGCAGCGCGGACGCGGTCTTTGTCGATGACCGTCCCGCCGAGTTTGGCCGCCAGAGCGCGGCTCAGCGTGCTCTTGCCGGTACCGGGAAGCCCGGCCATGAGGATCAACATGGCTTGAGAATAACTCAAGGCACTCAGTGCTATCTTGATGCGAGAACCGCTCCGAGCGACAGAGTTTCGCAGGGGAGCGTGATTCAGGGTTTCGATAGCAAAGCTTTGGATCTTGCAAAATTCTTCTTGCGTCACCCTGAATTTTCCGTACATTAAACGCTGCAATTGAATCCAACGCGGTCAAGGAGGAGCCATAGGAATTGTCCACAGCTAACGTCGCACGGAAAGAGCCACCAGCAAGTCACCGGGCAAGTTCCCCCCTTGCAAAGCAGAAATCCGCCCACCTGGCACTCTGGCCGCTAGTGGCCGCCACCTTCTTCATGGTTTCCGGCGGAACCTATGGTACCGAGGACATTGTTCACGGAGCCGGCTACGGACGTGGCATCCTCATCCTGCTGATCACGCCAATTCTTTGGAGCCTGCCAACCACATTCATGATCGGCGAACTTGCCGCGGCGCTGCCCTGCGAAGGCGGCTACTATGCATGGGTCCGCCGGGCAATGGGAAATTTCTGGGGATTTCAAGAGGCGTGGCTCTCCCTCACCGCTTCGATCTTCGACATGGCAATTTATCCCACCTTGTTCGTGAGCTATCTCACGCGGCTGTTTCCCTGGTTCGCAGCGGACCACCGCGGGGTGTGGGCGGGCTTGGCGGTGGTTGTGGTTTGCGTCGCGTTGAACATTGCCGGCGTCAGAGTGGTTTCGATGACATCGCTCTGGCTGTTCTTGCTCCTCTCGTGGCCATTCGCCCTGATCGTTGTGCTCTCGCCATTCAAGCTCGGCGCCCTATTTCATGCTGCCCCAGCAACCTCGAATGTCGGTCTGATCGGCGGGATGCTGGTCTGCATGTGGAACTACATGGGCTGGGACAATGCCTCGACCATCGCCGCCGAGGTCGATCAACCTCAGCGCACTTATCCGAAGGCCATCATGTTGGCGTTACTCGTCGTCGCGCTCAGCTACATTCTCCCGTTTGCGGCGGTTTGGATGACGGGCTTGCCGGCGGCTTCATGGGAAACGGGTTCCTGGGCCGACATTGCAGGAATGATCGGTGGCCCAGCCTTGCGGGTGTTCCTGATCGTTGGTGGGATGTTGAGTGGCTTTGCCATGTTCAATGCCCTGGTGATGAGCTATTCACGGCTGCCACTGGCAATGGCCGAAGACGGCATGCTGCCGAAAATCTTCGGCCGGCTGCATCCTCGCACCCGTGCACCGTGGGTTGCAATCATCGTTCTCGCGATCGGATGGGCCCTGTGTCTCGGCCTGGGCTTCGAGCGTTTAGTCACGCTCGACATTCTCATTTACGGGTTGAGCTTACTGTTGGAGTTCGCTGCCCTGGTCGCACTACGGATTCGCGAACCTCAGTTGAATCGTCCATTTCGCGTCCCGGGCGGGCTCATCGGCGCGATCGCAATCGGGATTCCCCCGATTCTGTTGCTGGCTTTTGATATCCACAGCCAGAGCGAGCGCATCTGGGGCATGAGTTCCTTTTCTTTTGCCGCACTGGTGGTGGCCGCAGGCATCGCAAGCTATGGGGCCATCTATTTACTGGAGTTCTCGCGAAAGGCAACTCATGCTGCTAGCGGAGGATAGCGAAGAACCGGTGCCGGCAGCCACGGCAGGAACCGCGGCGCAAGACGCGGGGATTGGCTGTTACCCTGTGTTTTTCGGTGCCTGCAATGCGATGTTCGCGGAAGATCCGGTGTTACGTTGGCTTATGTTTTAAACTCTAAACGTGACGAAACGTCGATCCAAGGGAGCCTACATGATCTCGGCGGTGGCCGAGATGTACGGCATTCATCCGCAAACCCTGCGGTTGTATGAGCGCGAAGGGCTGCTTAAGCCATCCCGCACCGACGGGAATACGCGTCTTTACACGGACGAGGATCTGCAGAGGCTTGAGTTCATTCTCAACCTGGCGCGCGATCTGGGTGTGAACATCAGCGGGATCGCGATCATTCTGCAAATGCGGGAGCGCATGGAGGAGATGCAACGCCAGATTCAGGATTTCGTGAAGTACATTCAGCAGGAAGTGCTCGCGCGTGCCAACGCTTCGGCGGATGCTTCCCGTGGTGCGATCGTTCCGATACGCCGGCCAATTCCGCCTTCGGCGGTTGTCCGGAAGAAATAACCCGTGCCACTTTGGATAGGCGATGCTGTCCTTCAAACTCATCTATAGCGACGAGTATTACTTGCCGATCGGGCAGCACGTCTTCCCCGCCGAGAAGTACCGCCGAATCCATCGACGGCTGATTGAAACCGGGGTCGCTGACCCGGCCGACTTCCTAACGCCTCAACCCGCCTCCGATCGTGACATCCTGCTTGTCCACACTCCGGCCTATGTAAACAAGCTGAAGACCGGAACCCTCTCGGCCCGGGAGGAACTACAGCTAGAAGTCCCGTACTCGCCTGAATTAGTGCGTGCGTTCTGGCTGGCCGCGGGTGGCTCGATCCTCGCCGCGGAACACGCCCTCAGGGATGGCGTCGCGGTGAATATTGGCGGGGGATTCCACCACGCCTTCCCAGACCACGGCGAAGGCTTCTGCATGATTCATGATGTGGCGGTCGCGATTCGCCGTATGCAGAAGGACGGTAAGATTCGTACGGCGATGACGGTGGACTGCGACGTTCATCAGGGAAACGGCACGGCTGCCATCTTCGCCGGAACCCGCACGAGCAGTGCCCCCCTGCCTTCAACTGGGCCGTCAGTCCTAGGGCGCAAACCGCTCATGCGTGGGGCCCATGCCGGCGATGTGTTCACCATCTCCCTGCATCAGGAAAACAATTATCCGATGTACAAGCCGCCATCCTCCATCGATGTGGATCTTCCTGACGGGATCACCGATGACGACTACCTTGCCTGGCTCGACAACGCTCTCAGTTCTGGCCTGCGGCAATTCCAGCCGGACCTGATCTGCTATGTTGCGGGCGCTGATCCCTACAAAGAAGACCAATTAGGCGGCCTCCAGCTTTCTCTAGAAGGTTTGAAACGGCGGGACGAACTGGTCTTCCGGGTTGCCAAGGCGCAGAACATTCCGGTGATGGTTAGCTATGCCGGCGGCTATGCGCAGAAGGTCGAGGATACGGTTGCGATTCACAGTAACACGGTGGTGGCGGCTGCTGAGGTCTTTCAAACCGCAGCCAAGTAAAGCCAGCATGGAACCCGTAAGTTACGAAAGAAATCCACAAAGCTCTCCGGATAAAGACCGCAAACGACGCGGGTATAACGCGCCGTCTCTCCATTTGAGGAAGCAATATTCCTGGAGCATCTCCAAGGCATGAGTTTGGTTAGGGGATCCGGAAATCCGGCTGTTTGGCTGGCGCTGGCCGCCGCCCTGCTCGCGTTTTGCGTGCAGTCGGGGGAGACAGGGTCCGCCGATACCATGCACCGCTTGCAGACGGCACATTCGTTCTGGACCTCCGAGCCGCCAGTGTTCCCGAATGAATATCCTGAATTCGGCGTGCACGGCCGAAACGGGAGACTCTACGACTGGTACGGCATCGGCCAGTCTGTGCTCATGCTGCCATTCGACATCGTGGGCACGGGCATTTCGAAGCTGCCCATCTTTGCCGACTATGGCCCTGATACGGATCCAACCGTTCGCGCCGTGTTCGTCACTTATGCCGTCAACATTCTGATCAATGTCCTGACTGCACTGGTTGGCTACAGGTTTCTTCTCCTCCTCGGCTTCAATGTCGTTCAGTCTGCCGCAGGTGTGCTGGCGCTGCTGTTCTGTACCACCCATCTCCATTACACGCAGAACATGATGGAGAACAACTACATCCTGCTGCTGACGATGGCGGGATTGCGATACCAATATCAATGGTTGCGGACAGGGGAGCGAGGGGCCTTGGTGATCGGGGCAGCCGCTTTTGGGTTGAACCTGCTGACCCGTCTGACGACCGGCCTGGACCTTTTGATGGGCGGCTTGTTCCTTTTGCTGGTGCTGGCATTCGAGCGCGAGGAGAGTTCGCAGGTGTGGTTGAGGGCGATTGAGTACGTGAAATTCGCGGTGCCAATCTACGCTGTATTCTTGCTCCTGGATCGCTTGTACCAGTTCTATCGCTTTGGCGAGTGGACAACGACCTATGTGAAGTACTTCAGCATCGAGCGCCGGCTGCAGGATTCGAGTCTGCCTGCAAATTATCCGTGGACCACGCCCTTTCTTAAGGGGTTTCTCGGTCCGCTGATCTCGCCGGAAAAGTCCATTTTCCTTTTCGATCCGCTTATTCTCTTGAGCATGGTGATTGCCGTTTTCGGGTGGAAGCTTTTCTCGCCCGGCGTGAAGGCCTTCCTCGCGTCCGTATTTCTACTTCTCTGTGCCTACATCGGTTTTTACGCGCGCTACTACGAATGGAGCGGGAATTTCGCCTGGGGGGACCGCTATGTTTCGGGCGCGGTCGAAATGGCGGCGCTCATTTCCGTTCCCCTGTTGATCAAATTTCGCGAGCAACTCGGCAGAGGGATCTGGGTGGTGGGGTGGTTCTTGGTGGGTGTGAGTCTGGTCATCCAGCTGGCATCCTTGGCCTTCTGGCTGCCGCTCGAGATCTATCAGGCAGAGGACTTCGGGCACCCGCAGTGGGTCCTCTGGCTGCGATTCAAGAACATTGTTGCTTTCGCACTCGGGAAGATGGATGCCTGGGGCCTGAACACTGATTCCATGACCTACGACCGGTGGGACTTCGAGCACCTCACCAGCTGGAATTTCCTGCCTTTTGTGCTGCGAAGGATAGGCGCGGCTCCAGCCTGGGTGGTGGATTTGGCTTTTGGTCTCTGGGCAGCCGGGATCGCGGTTTTGCTCGGCGTGCTTCTCCGTCTTTCTCGCGTCCTGGGCGCTCCGCCCGCTGACTGCTAGCCGCTACTCGACGGTCACCGACTTGGCCAAATTTCTTGGCTGATCCACGTCGCAGCCGCGGCGTACGGCGATGTGGTAGGCCAGCAACTGCAGGGGGACGATTTCAAGGATGGGAAGCAGTTCTTCCGGAGCCTGAGGCACGTAGATGACGTGATCGGCGGCTTCCTTGATCTCATGGTCGCCCTCGGTCGCGATGGCGATGACTTGTCCCGACCGAGCCTTCACTTCCTTCAGGTTGGAACTGGTTTTCTCGTAACGCAGCATCGAAAGCGGGTCTTTGGGATCGCGAGTCGCAAGGATCACCACAGGAAGGTTCTCGTCGATCAGCGCGTTCGGTCCGTGCTTCATTTCCCCGGCGGGATATCCTTCGGCATGGATGTAGGAGATTTCTTTCAGCTTTAAGGCACCCTCGAGCGCGATCGGATAGTGAATGCCGCGGCCCAGGAAGAGGAAGTCCTGCGAGCGGACATACTGCTTTGCCAAGTCCTCGCAGTCTTCTTCATGCGTGAGCAGGTGCTCGAGCTTTCCGGGAATGCGAGTAAGTTCGTGCACCATGTTACGGGCTTGCTCGTCGGAAATAGTTCCGCGGACTTGGCCCAAGTAGAGCGCGAACAGATACAAGGCCGTAAGTTGGGCCGTGAAAGCTTTGGTCGAAGCCACGCCGATCTCAGGTCCGGCGTGGGTGTAAATCGTGCCCGCCGCCTCGCGCGTAATCATCGATCCAACCACGTTGCAGATCGCCAGGGTTTTCGAACCTTTCGCCTTGGCTTCCCGCTGAGCCGCAATCGTATCGGCGGTTTCGCCGGACTGTGAAATCACAATCGTGACGGTATCGGAGGGAACGATAGGGTCGCGATATCGCCACTCGCTTGCATAGTCGACTTCCACGGGAACCCGGGCCAGGCGCTCAATCATGAACTTGCCGGCCTGTGCCGCATGCCAACTGGTTCCACAGGCAGCGATGTTGATCTTCTTGAGGGCTTTGAACTCGGCTTCTGTAATTTCCATCTCGTCGAGGAACACGTGGCCGGTTTCCTGCGAGATTCTGCCCAAGGTAGTATCGCGAACCGATCGCGGCTGCTCGTAGATCTCCTTGAGCATAAAGTGCTTGAAGCCGCCCTTTTCTGCCATGATCGGATCCCAGGTGACGTGCTGCACCTGGCGAGTAATCGGTTGACCACTGAAGTCGGTGAGGCGCACACCCTCGGGCGTGATGACCGCCAGGTCGCCGTCGGCTAGGAAGAACAAATCGCGAGTGTGATACAGAATTGCCGGGACATCGGAGGCCACAAAATATTCATCTTTGCCCAATCCGATTACCGCCGGCGGCCCGTTGCGCGCGGCAACAATCTTGTTCGGCTCATCCACTGAAATCACGGCCAGGGCAAAAACTCCGGTCAGTTGTGTAACCGTCTTGCGCACTGCCTCTTCAAGAGATGGCCTGTGACCGTTGCCCGTCTGCAAATAGTACTTCTCGATCATGTGAGCGACGATTTCGGTGTCGGTCTCGGTTGTGAACCTGTGGCCTTCCTCGGCCAACTTCTTCTTCAGCGAAACATAGTTCTCGATAATGCCGTTGTGAACAACCACAACTTTCCCGGTGCAATCGCGGTGCGGGTGCGCATTCTCCTCGGTAGGACGTCCGTGTGTAGCCCAGCGGGTATGGCCAATGCCATAAGTCCCGTCCATCGGCTTCAGGCGGATGACTTCTTCGAGATTGCGCAGCTTGCCCTCGGCGCGCCGGATCTGCAGGCCGTCGCCGTTGCCGCACACTGCGATTCCAGCCGAGTCGTATCCGCGATACTCCAGCCGCCGCAAGCCGTCCAGAATCACTGGAACGACCCTCTTCTTACCCACATATCCCACGATTCCGCACATAACAAACTGCTCCTAAGTTGTTGTGGGGAGGACTCTACAAGACCGAACTGCTCTAATCTTCAAAGGAATACCGGAATTCTTCAATGACCGGATTGGTCAGCACTTCACGGGCGATTTTTCCGATTTCCGCTTCTGCCTCACTGCGGCTCAAACCGCCGTCCAGGGTGATTTCGAAATACTTGCCTTGTCGTACGTCCTCTAAGCCCTTATAACCCATTTTGTTGAGGGCGCCTTGAATCGTCTTGCCTTGGGGATCCAGTACGCTCCGTTTCAGCGACACGTACACGAATGCTTTCATGGGGATGCGCTCATTATACGGCAACCCCGGTTGCGGTCTTCAATAACCAAAGTTTTCCTCGCCAGCTGGTGGCCCGCCTCTCGACGGCCTCCGTTTTGGCGACACGCCCGCCTGTGTTCCTGCATTAAGAAGCCCGCTCCTTCTGCACCGAGGGCCATTTCTGTTTCCCCCTAATCGCCCCACGCGCCGTAGCACCTCCGGAACAAGAACAGGAAACCGGGGACGCTGGGAGAAATTTTTCAATCGATGAATGCTGACCACAATGCGATAGCGCGGTTTAGGTGCGGCGATGTTCAACCTGAACCGCTCCGGGGTCAACGCGCGACCGGTGTCCCGCGCCTCGAAACAACGCCTTCAAAGCGCGCACAACCCAGCGAAGCAGCAGAATGATGATTAGCAAGAAACCAGCGACCACCACAGCCGCAGCGTAAGGATGTTGGCTGGCAAACCAAGTGAGTGATACCGCTATCGCATCTTCCCCCAGACTCAAACCGATATTGGAGAACGGTTCAGGAGATGGAGTCACGGCGGCTCGAACTGCGGTTTTGCTTCCGTGTGCAGCCAGCGCAATCAATCCTCCAACGGTTGTTGCCAAGACTTGTTTTTCCAAAGAGAGGTTTGAGGTTGCGCCGTAAGCCAGCAAAGCAGCAACCGGCACTCGAACGAAGGTGTGCGCTGCATTCCAGATGAGATCAAACGCCGGAATCTTGTCGGCAAAGAATTCGATACTGAACAGCACAGCGCTCGCGCCAATGATCCACCAGTTGTCGAGGAGCTGGAGAGAGGTCGGTAAGGATACATAACCGAAGTGCCCAAGCAGGCCGAGCGTCGAAACCGTCGCGTACACATTGAGACCAGCCGCGAAGCTCACGGCAGCCAGTAAGGCGACGAGTTCGTTGGGGTGGAAACCCATGCCCACAGCATAGCGCGACACGGGGCCCGCGCCTCCGCGATTCCAGCAGCAAAGCTCGAGCTACTCAGCCTGCAGAGTACTCGGTAGGGCTGGCTTTTTTTAAATTACAAGCGGAACAATTCGCGTAGGCGCCGAGTTTGGGCGCGGGCGACGGGGATTTCGGTTTGCTTTTTGTCGTCCATCCGCAACTGGTAAGAGCTCTTGAACCAGGGCACCACTTCCTTGATGCGCTGGGTATTCACCAGATAGGAGCGGTGGACACGCCAGAAGAGATTCGAGTCGAGGCTATCGAGTAATTCCTCGAGCGTACGGCAGTTCGACTGGCCTTCCATGCCGTTCGGTCCGGTCGTTACCACCGTGATAATCCCGTCTTCAATCGAAGCAAAGCAGATGTCGCGCTGATTGACCAGGAGCAGCCTGCCATTGGACTTCAGGAGAATCTTGGATGCTTGCGGCTTTTGGGCTTCTAGCATCCGCACCAGCGTGTCGAGCTTGTCGGAGGAGGACGTCGCAGGCTCCATGGTGGCTCGTGCTTTTTCAACCGATTGCGCGACCCGTCTCTTGTCGAACGGTTTCAACAGGTAATCGACTGCATTCACTTCAAAGGCCTTTACCGCATACTGGTCAAATGCGGTCGAGAATACGATCTTCGGCATCGGGAGCTTCTTGTCGAGCAGTTTCTTGATCACTCCGAACCCGTCAAGACCCGGCATCTGGACGTCCAGAAAAACCAGGTCAGGATTGTGCTCCCGGATCAGGTTTACCGCTTCGAGACCATTCTTTCCTTGTGCGACCACGTCCACGTCGCCGAGATCTTTCAGCAAGTAAGCGAGTTCGTCGCGGGCAAGCTGTTCGTCGTCAACAATCACTGCCGATAGGGACACACTTCTCTCCTGCTGAGAAAGTATAGCCGAGGAACTCCGCCGGAGTTGACGCGGTTGGGCGTAGGGGCCTTCGCCCGTTTCTCAACCTATAATCGGAGCGCATGCGATTTTTCACCTACCTTGGGGCTAACTGCGGGCTGGTTGTTGGTCTCCTGACCGCTTCGGTTGGCCAGACGGCGCATCTCGGTTTCGATCGCAATGACTATCCGGGGGACGCTTCTTTGCCCACTTTGCGACAGACTTTCGAATACGTGGGCTACTGGCTGAACAATCCGCCAGGGGCGACCTCGAACCTCTGGGCGGGGAAGAGGACTGTCTTGAAGTCTGCCGGATTTGGATTTCTCGTGCTCTTCAATGGACGGCTTGACAAGGAATTAAGGCGCGATCCCTCCGCACTTGGGCAAAAGGATGGTCTCGCAGCCATTGCCGCGGCCAAGCATGAGGGCTTTCCCTCGGGCGCCGTCATCTTTCTCGACATTGAGGAAGGCGGCCGAATGTTGCCGGAACAAAAAACCTACATCTACCGTTGGATCGATGAAGTCATCGATGGGGGATTTCGCGCTGGAGTGTATTGCTCGGGAATCCCCGTCAAAGAGGGGAAAACCAGTATCACGACTGCGGAAGACATCCGCGCCAACGCAGAAGAACGTCGGATCGTGTACTGGGTCACCAATGACGTCTGTCCGCCCTCGCCGGGATGTGCCTTTTCCAAACCCAAACCGTCCGAAAGCGGGGTGCCATTTGCCGAGATTTGGCAGTTCACGCAATCTCCGCGACGCAAGGACTTCGCGCGCATGTGCCGAAACTACAATCCGGATGGGAATTGCTATCCGCCGGGGATCGATCCGGCAACGCATTTGCATGTGGATGTGAACACAGCAATCAGTCCGGACCCGTCTGGGGGCAGGTAGGGCCTTGAGAAGCGGCTCCGAGAATGCCCAAGCAGCGCGATTTGCACTCTGTTCCTGCCCAGTGCACAATATCAAGTTGCCCGCAGCCGCCTGAAATGGGGTTGAAAAAGAAAGAGGCTCTTTGCGGCTTGCGTGCATCGTAATAGTGGTAAGGATTTACTAGTCGGCTTCAACATCCCCGCGGACTGGGCGGAGAACCGGTAAACCCGGCCCCCCGCAGCGAGCCCGCTGGAGCCGCTGGAAGCTTTCAACATCCCCGTTTCGGATATGAGCGGAGCGCCAGGTGATTCCACCTGCTGCGAAGCGCTGTCCGAAGCTGAAGGCGAGACAAAATGGGCACCGCGACTGAAATTTGCAGTCTGGAAAATTATCTCGTTCTCCCCGATCGCTCGATGGATGACCGCATTGCTGCGGCCAAAGACATTCTGGGTAGGGACCTGCTGATTCTTGGGCACCACTACCAACGCGACGAAGTCATCCGCTTCGCCGATTTTCGGGGCGACTCTTACAAGCTTTCCCAGCAAGCCGCAGCTGCGGGCGGTAAGTACATCGTCTTCTGTGGCGTGCATTTCATGGCGGAGAGTGCTGACATTCTGGCCCGGCCCGGCCAAATCACAGTACTTCCCGATCTGAATGCTGGCTGCTCGATGGCCGACATGGCCGAGATCACACAGGTGGAAGAGTGCTGGGAGCACCTGGTTCGCGCTGGTCTGACGAGCGACGCCGGTGAAGGCATCACGCCGATCACTTACATGAACTCGACGGCTGCGATCAAGGCTTTTTGCGGCGAACGCGGCGGTGTGGTATGTACTTCGTCGAATGCCTCGGGAGCCTTCGATTGGGGGTTTTCGAGGAACCCGAAACTTCTATTCCTTCCTGATCAACACCTTGGCCGCAACACCGGATACAGAAGGGGCATTCCTCTTGACGAAATGGTCGTCTGGAACCCGTACATGCTCAATGGCGGCATCGATCCTGAACGGTTGCAGAAAGCCCGGGTGATCCTCTGGAAAGGGCACTGCTCCGTTCACCAACGGTTCCTGCCTGAGCACGTGGACAATGTGCGGGCAAAGTACCCGGGGGTTCGCGTGATCGTGCACCCGGAATGCCGGTGGGAGGTCTGCCAGAAGGCAGACAGCATTGGCTCGACCGAGGGCTTGCTGAAAATAATTCGCCAGGCGCCGGCAGGGACGACGTTCGCCGTGGGGACCGAAATTCACCTGGTCAACCGCATGGGTAAGGAGTTCGCCTCGGAGGGGAAGAAGGTCATTACCCTGGATGACTCCGGCTGCCTTTGCACGACGATGTTCCGCATCTCTCCTCAACATCTTTGCTGGGTGCTTGAAAATCTCACGGACGGTAACGTCGTGAACCAGATCAAAGTGCGGGATGATGTGAAACATTGGGCGCGGGTCGCCCTGGACAGGATGCTAGAGATTCAGTAGTGCGGGAGTTCTGCGCAGGCGAAAACGTCTAGTGGGTTCTTCTTGCCTTGATGATCCGCTCATCCACGGGCTTGCGTCCGGCGAAGCCCTCACTGATCCCATGCCAATGGGAGATGGTTTTTTCCCCAAGCTTCCAGCAGAGCAGAATGAGCTGTCCGTCCACTTCGCAGGGGAAATCTAGCAGACCCATATCGAGGTCCTTCACCTGCACTCCGATGGCATCGATCTCCCCCATTGCGTCCTTTACGCGTTGTACGGCCTTGTCCCGTTGGGCTCTCCGCGACGCCATGTGTACAACATTGAGGGACATGCCGCCACGAAGATGGATTTGCTGTTGCAACGCCTGAAACTCTGCTTCGACCGACTCGATGGTCTGCTTTGCTTCAACGGCGGTGCGCAACAGAGATTCAAGAACCGGTAACAGATCTTGCGCTTCGTCGAGGGTAAAAGTGCGGGAAGACATTGCGATCTAAGAACATTCTATCCTGTCCGAGCCCCCGACGGGGGACTGCCAGAAAGCGCTGAATCGACCGAAAATGGCGGGAAATTCCTTCCGCAAGAGTAGGCCGAGATGCCGTTCTACGCTCAAGCAGGGTGTGGCACACGTTGGTACAGTGTCCGATTTCCTGCCGAGTCTCTCTGCTACAATTTTTGTGAGCTGTTGGGTGAAACGGGTTTGAAACGCCCTTTGTCGCGGGGTCTTCTTTATGCGGAATTTTGACCGGAGATATTCGCTGATTGCCGCGGGTTGCGCCTTTTTGCTTTTAGCCATCGCAACCGGATGTACAGGTTTTTTTGTGAACCCGACGCTTTCCTCAATCGCGATTGGCCCGCAGGACCAAACCATAACTACTTCCCAGACATTGCAGATGGCTGCCACGGGAACGTTCAGCGATGGTTCCACGCAGAACTTAACTGGAAAGGTGAGTTGGAGTTCGAGCACAACAGCCTGCGCTACGATTAGCTCGACCGGTCTAGTGACCCCGGTGAAGACCATCACCGGCATTTGCACCACGACGATCAGCGCGGCTTCCGGGACGGTAAGCACTCCGACTACTACAGTTACAGTGAGCGCAGGCACACCTACTTCGATTACACTGACCGCTTCGACCACCACTCCTCAGCACAACAGCACGGTTACTTTCACCGCAATGGGAACGTTCAATGGCACGCAACAGGACATCACCAGTTCGGTGACCTGGGTCGTGTCTGATACGACGAATCTAACGCTCACGAACGGCAGCGGTACCGGAACGCTTTCTGCAGGCTCAGCCGGTTTACAGATTACCGTGCAAGCCAGTTTCGCGGGCGTTCTCAGTAACCAAGTAACCTTGAACGTGCAGTAGCAGTTTTTGCTGCAACTTCTCGAGCCCGCCCGGCCAGCTTTCGTCCATTCCCTTTCGTACTCTGTTGCCTGGGTGAGGAACCGACTACAGTCCTGCTAGCACGTCGCAAGCACCCCCTAATACCTGAGGCTGTGCATGAAGTACTCGGTCCTTCTGCTGCTTACGGTGTGTCTGGCTGGGTGTGGGGCCGGCATCAACCCCGCAGCACCATCCTTAGGTTCCTCTTCGGCAGCTTCAGGAAATACTTCGTCATCCGGTAGTTCGTCTTCCTCTTCCAGCAGTTCGTCTTCCTCGTCATCTTCTTCGGGATCGCAGCCGGGCCAGGCGCAATCGGTCCAGCCCCAGACCTATGACATGCTGGCATGGATGACGATGGATCCAAGCTTGGCGGCTAGCCACCACTTGTCCGGCAATGCCAACCCGATCTATACGAGTGTGCAATCCGACCGCTTCTTCTGGACGAAAACCGGACAAGGATTCCCCTGGGACATTCAGCTTTACGACAACAATTACATCTATCTGTGGGTGACCGAGCTGAACTGGACGGACCCGAGTACGTTCAAAGTCTTCCATGATCCCAATCTCGGCGACTATAACCTGCCGCTGGTACCTCGATTTGCGGAGGGAGGATTCCCGGGATCGAGAATCACGATCGCGCCTTCGAATACGACCTACGAAACCCATTCCGACTGTAATACCTTCATCTCACAGAAACTCGGTGGTGTGGTGAACACGGTCTGGGGTCCGTACAAGGAAACCCTGGGTGGCGATTTGCCAGCCAACCTCGACACGTTGGTAATCAGCTATCAGTACAGCTGCGACAAGAATCTGCAGAACTGCAAAAACAAAGAAGAGTTCCACGTCGCCCAGCCCTACGGGCTCGTCAAGTGGCAGCATCAGTCCTTGCAGGCGGATGGGACGTATGCTCCGCCTGATAACGTGACCGTCCTCAATAGGGTCAAAACCGGGCAGGTGCAGCCGTACACGACTTGCTTCTGACCAGCAGCTCAGAACTTTCCATGTTCTCCGGGGTAAAGGTTTTTCAAGTTTTCGGGGTGCCGGGAGCCCTCGTTCCCGTAGAATAGCTCTATGCAGCTCCCCGTCTTAGCGTTCTACGCTGGCCCCGATCAGGTGATGACTGTGACCTCCGGTATCGCCGGGGTGATTGGCGTCCTCCTGATGTTTTGGAACAAGGTCGTGGGTGCCTTTCTCAAAATCGTGCACAAGGTGCGCGGTACGACACCCGAACCTGCTGCCCCGCCGAAAGGTAATCCGACTTCTCAGGCCTAACATTTGCGCAAGAAGGCAATTGTCATTGGACTCGACGGGCTGGAACCCACAATCGTCGAGCCCATGCTCGAACGTGGAGAACTTCCAAACCTCGCCCGGATCCTTCGGTCGGGCTGGTATTCCCGCCTGAAAACCACCTCTCCTGCGCAGACCCCAGTGGCATGGTCTTCCTTTTCGACCGGAACAAATCCCGGGGGGCATGGGATTTTCGACTTCATCTCGCGCGATCCCAAAACCTATTTGCCGGACGCCGCGCTCAGCCGGTTTGCGCCTCCGAAAAGCGCGTTCGCACCGCCCAGAGTTGTGAATCAAAGAAAGGGAGTGCCATTCTGGCAGACCCTGTCCGAGGCTGGCATTCCGAGCGTTGTGCTGCGTTGTCCCTGTACCTTCCCTCCAGATGAAATCAATGGCCGAATGATCTCCGGCGTGGGCGTTCCTGATATTCGCGGAGCGCAGAACAAAGGCAGCTTCTATACCCAGGACGACCGGGTGCGGGCCGAGGAGAGTGAACAGGTCGTGCATCTTCCCTCGGGTACGCAGTTCAAGACCGAGGTGATCGGGCCGAGAAATACGAAGCAGTCGCCAGCGGGCGATGTCACTTGCGAGATTCTCGTCGCGGGGAACAGGGCTTCCCAGTCGCTAAGGATTGAGACCGGTGGCAGTCCCTCGCGCGTCGATGTCCCCCTAGGCAAATGGAGCGATTGGGTTCGTTTCAAGTTCAAGCTGTCCCTGTTGCAATCGGTAACGGGGATTGCTCGCATCTACGTGCGGCAAATTGATCCCTGGGTTGAGTTCTATGTCTCCGCCGTGAACTTCGATCCAGCGGCACCGTTATTTCCGGTGTCTTCCCCGTCAGCCTACGCGAAAGAGGTTGCGGGGCAGATCGGTCTGTTCTCGACCCTGGGCATGGCCGAAGATCATACTGGACTGAATAACAGCCGCTTCGACGAGAAGGCCTACCTTGACCAGTGCGAACTGGTCATCGCGGAGAGAGAGCGCTTAATGCGCTACGAACTCGGCCGGCTCAAGGAAGGCTTCTTCTTTCTGCTATACGACACGCCAGACCGCGTTCAGCACATGCTTTGGCGGTTTCGCGAACCCGAGCACCCGGGATACGAACCAGACCTTGCGCGAGAGTACTCCACTTTGATCGAGCAGCAATACGCGCGTTGTGACAAGTTGCTTGAACCTGTCTTCGATCAGGTGGATGAGGGCACGCTGTTCATCGTGCTTTCCGACCACGGTTTTAATAGTTTCCGCCGCTCATTTGATACGAACACCTGGTTGTGGCAGAACGGTCTGCTTGCCCTCAGGGACGGCAAGACCCCGGGCGAGGGCTTAGGAGAGGGCGCCGCCCTGATCGATTGGTCGCGGACTTACGCTTACGCGGTTGGTCTAGGAGGGATTTATCTGAACTTCAAGGGCCGCGAGCGGGAGGGAATTGTGGAGGAGGGAACCGAGGCCGAGCGCGCGCGGAATGCGATCGTCTCGGGACTTGCGGGGATCGCCGACCCCGTGACTCAGCGTGAAGCGATCAGGAGTGTCTCCCGCCGGGAGGAAATCTACTCCGGCTCCTACGCGGTCAACGCCCCGGACTTGCTGGTGAACTTTCGGCCCGGGTTTCGTGTCTCGTGGCAAAGCGCTGTCGGAGGGTTTCAGAAGTCGCTGATCGAAGACAATCAACGCAAATGGAGTGGAGACCACATCATCGATCCCGAATCGGTTCCGGGAATTCTGTTCATGAACACCAGACCGGCTGCTCCCGGTGCCCCACCCTCGATCATTGACCTTGCGCCCACAATCCTGAATCATTTAGGAGTTCCAGTTCCTGAAATCATGGAAGGCCGTTGCTTAATCTGAAATGAAGATTTGCGTTTTTGGACTCGATTGCGCCGCGCCGGAGGTGGTTTTCGGTGATGAACGGCTGGTAAACCTTCGCCGGCTGATGGATGCAGGCACCTACGGGCGTCTAGAAAGTGTCTATCCGCCCATCACGGTTCCAGCATGGATGTGCATGTGCACCAGTCAGGACCCGGGATCCCTCGGTGTCTACGGCTTCCGCAACCGGGTTGATTATTCCTACGACAAACTCGGGTTCGCCAATTCGGCCTCGATCAAGGCGCTTGCAATTTGGGATCAACTTGCGCGCGAAGGCAAGCGCTCGATCATCATGGGCGTGCCGCCGAACTATCCCCCCAGGAAGATTAACGGCATCAGCATCGGGTGTTTTCTTACCCCGGATGCGACCAAGAACGACTTTACCCATCCTCCAGCCCTCAAAACCAAGATCCATGAACTCGTCGGCGAGTATCCGGTTGATGTGAAGCATTTCCGCACCGATCGCAAGGACTGGCTCAAGGATGAAATCTTCAAGATGAGCGAGAAGCACTGGAAAGTCGTTCACTGGCTTCTAAAAGAACAAGAGTGGGACTACTTCCATTACGTAGACATCGGCCTTGACCGGATGCATCACGGCTTCTGGAATTATTTCGATGAGAAGCACGTCCTGTTCGAGCCGGGGAATCCTTACCAAAATGCAATTCCTGACTACTACCTGTGGCTTGATGAGCAGATCGGCAAGGCCCTGGAACTGCTGGATAACGATACGGTTGTGCTAGTGGTCTCCGACCATGGAGCGCAGCGTCTTGATGGCGGCATTGCCATGAACGAATGGCTGATTCGCGAAGGCTTGCTCGTGCTGAACCAATATCCCGCCGCGCCGACGCCGTTTGACAAGCTCGATGTGAACTGGACGAAGACGCGGGTCTGGAGCGAAGGCGGCTATTATGCCCGCGTCTTTTTCAACCTCGAGGGGCGCGAGCCGCAAGGAGTACTTCCCGCGAACCAGTACGAGGAATTTCAGGACGAGATGAGGGCCAAGATCGAAGCCATCCCCGACGATAAGGGTCGTCCGCTGAAGTCGCTGGTGTTCAAGCCTAAGGATCTTTACCAGAATGTTCGCAACGTTGCGCCCGATCTCATCGTGCATTTCGGCGAGCTCTATTGGCGTTCCATCGGCACCGTTGGCCACCCCACCATTCATGTTCAGGAGAACGACACCGGTCCCGATGGCTGCAATCACGCGCAGTATGGAGCCTTCATTCTGGCGGCCCCGAATCTTCCGCTCAGCGGTGAATACGTGGGCGCCCGCCTCCTCGACGTTGCGCCGACCTTGCTTGATCTTGGCGGCTATGAGATTCCCGAAACCATGCAGGGACGCTCCCTCGTAGCCCGCCGGGAGAAAAAATCCTCCTCCGGCGGATCTGCCGACAGCGAAGGGGAAAAGACCATTCACGATCGTTTGGCGGGTTTGGGCTACGTCTGAAGCCTCAGAGGCGATCTCGCCGGTTGCCAGTTCTTGGTTACTGCTTTTTCTTCTTTCCAAATAGACCGCCGATGGCGTCCACAACGCCTTGAGTGCCGGCTGCGCCTTGGGTGTTGCCACCCAGTTGCTTCCCAAGTTGGTTGCCGAGTTGTTTCCCTAACTCGCCGTTGACCATTCCTTTGACATCCGGCATGAACCTCGGATCGGCCGCGGTGCCGGTAATGAAGAATGGGATGCTGGTGCCGGCGCCGCTCAAGCCCGCCATTTTCGACAAACCGCTCACCATCGCTCCATTCAGAGCAGCATTCATATGGTAGTCAAGCGCGTTTTGGGGGTTCATGGTGCCGCTTCCAGTGATGGTGCCGATGGCCGGAATAATCAGGCTGATGTTCTGTGTCTGGATGCCGCTTGGGCTGTAGTGCACGTCGGAGCTGAAGTTCTGAATCGTCGTATCCGGACCTGTCTTTGCGCCGCTCAGGGCGGAAATAGCCGACAGCTTGGATCCCATGTCGAAACCTGCGAGCTTCGTGTCCGCCAGTTTGATGGGCCCGGTGATGTTCAAGGCATTGACCGGGCCATTGATCGTCAAGTCGGCAGTCAACGTTCCGCCTTGTAGCGAGGAACCCTTGGGAAGCTCAACGCCCAGCGCCGGCAGGAGAACCTGGAGATCTTCTACCGGCATGTTGTCGGCGTTCAGCTTCATGTTCAACACGGGATTCGGTCCGTGAACGTCGTAGGTTCCGCTGAGCTTGGCGCTGGCATGCCCGAGGGAGACATCGCCCTGGGTAAGGATCCCCGTGGATTTCTGGAGATCATAATTGGTCGCATATTTCAGAGCCACTGGCTTTGAAGCGGGCATTCCTTTGGGCGAAAGCTTGAGGCCGCTCGCGGTAGCGTTTCCCATGCTGCGCGCTTTAGTTCCGTCCGACTCGATGTTGCCGGAGAAATCGACCGAGCCCGAAAAGCCCGAGGACGGATCAATAAAGCCAGATTTCGCCAAATCAAGCTGGTTGACGGAGATTTTCGCTTGCAGGGGAGTCAGAGTGGTATCGCTTCGGTTTACAGGTCCGCCGGTGCCATCGAGTTTTGCATTGCCGCCGCCTGGCAGGTCCGCGGAGAGCGTGAATGGGAACTGCGAATTGAAGGAGAGGTTCTTCACGGTTACGTCGACGTTCCGGTAAACCCGAGCCCGGGAGGATGCGGTGGTGTCCGCCACCGTAATCTGGCCGCTGCGGATGTTCAAAGCACCGACGGAAAGATTCTGTTCGAGGCCTTGTTCGGATTGCGTCTTTTCGCCCGGCGAAGGAGCCGAGGCCTTCCCAGCCGGCGGGGTTTGATTCGCGGTTGGCTTAGACGATGCCGATTGGTTCTTCGCCGGGGACGAGGGCGCAGTCTGTGCTCCGCCCGAAGCACTCCCACCCGGTTGGCTGCCTAAGGTTGAGAAGTTCCATTTGCCTTGCGGTGTTCGCATCAGACTCACCTGAGGACGCGTCAGTGTGATGTCGCGCACCTCAAGCGTCTTCGAAAACACCAGTGGCATCAGGTTCACGCCTACATTGAGAGCCTCCGCTCGCACAAATGGCTGGTTCGAGAACGCAGGATCATCTGCGATGGCGATGTTGTCAGCTGCCAGGCTGCCCGACCACAGCGATAACTTGAGATTGCCGACCGTCACCTTGCGCCCGAGAGCGTTGGTGAGTTCCGATTCAATTCTCGGCCGGAACATATTGACATCGATCAAGAAAGGCAGGACGAGGACGACAACGATCAGAACTGCAATGACAATGGCGATCCACTTAAGCAGACGCTTCATAAGCCTTGAACCTCCTCCCAACCAGTCTGTTGGATGACTCAAATGTGCTTGAAGTGGGCTCGGTAAACCCCGACAAGCCTAACAAATAGCACTCTCGTGGGGTCTGGGCGCGAGAAAAGCCAGGGGTAGAAATCGCCCAAACCATTCAGAACGAACCTCGAACCGACGGCTTGCTGCCGAGTGACTCGATGGTTCTCTTCGTACCCACGAAATCGCCCACGAAATCGCCCGCGAAATCGCCCGCGAAATCGCCCGCGAAGTCGTTGGAGACGGGCAGGCTTCTCTGCCGAACCGCCTTACCTTGATCGATCTAACCGACTGCGACCTGATCTGGTGCACGAACCGCGACCGAGAGGGCATGATCCAGATCATCGATCAAGTCTTCTACGTGCTCGATTCCAACCGACAGCCGAACCAGTTGCTCGCTGACTCCCATTTTGGCCCGATGTTCGGCGGAAATCATCGCATGCGAGGTGAGCACAGGAATGGACACCAGCGACTCGGCCCCTCCCAGGCTCGGCGCGAGGGTAAACAGTTGCAGCGCTTCGCTGACACGCTTGGCATCTTCACCCGTGCCTTCGACTTCGAAGCTCAATACACCCCCACCCCCCTTCATCTGTTGCATTGCCAGTGCGCGCTGCGGATGGTCTGGGAGGAATGGGTAATTGACCGACCGGACCTTGGGGTGAGCCGTCAGGAATTCGGCGATGCGCAGAGCACTTGCATTTTGGCGCTCCAAGCGAACCCCGAGCGTCTTGATCCCGCGCAGCAGCATATAAGCGGCGTGGGGATCCATGACTCCGCCGAGCGTCGTTCTGGTACTGCGAATGGCGTCGATCAGATCCTTGCGGCCAGCAGCCACGCCGCAAATCAGGTCGGTGTGACCACCGAAATACTTGGTTCCGGAATGCAGCACGAGATCAATTCCAAAGTCGACTGGCCGTTGATTGATAGGGGTGCCGAACGTGCCATCGATTGCGCTGATCAGTCCATGCTCGCGCGCGATGGCCGCCGTCCTTCGCAGGTCGACAATCCGCAAGGTTGGGTTGGTGGGAGACTCCAAATATAAGAGCTTCGTATTCGGCCGAATGGCGCGGACATGCTGATCGTAATCGGTGGTATCGACAAATGTGGTCTCAATGCCGAATTTTGGTAGCCAACCAGACAAGAACTTGGTCACGCCACCGTAGATGTCCCGCTGCGCGACGATGTGGTCGCCGGCTTTCATGAGCGCCATCAGCACGGTGGTGATGGCATTCATGCCGGAGGCGAACAGCAGAGCCTCATCCGCCCCTTCGAGTTCGGCAATTCGGTTCTCTGCCGCGGTGTGCGTCGGGTTGCCGTAACGCGTGTAGAACATATCGGTGTTGGTCACGCGTACCTGCATCTCGGAATCGGTTACCTGAAAGGTCGAGGTCTGATAAATCGGCTCCGACACAGGCGCATTTTGCTTATCGAGGTTTGCCCCGCCGCGAACCGCTTCGGTTTCCGGGCGAAAACGATGCTTTGCCATAGTGCTCTCCTGGGCGATCATGAAATGGTAACGTTGAGGGTTGCAACGAGCAAGCGGACACGAACCAAGGTCGGAGGTGCCTATGGCCGGGCTTACCAAGAAATCTCGATCGCGGAAGGACGGCAAATCTTCGAAAGCTGTGCCGCCCGGCCAGGCCAAGCGTCATATATGGACCAAGGTCGAGCTTGAGACGCTGAATCCTCTGCTCCAACGGCAGCTTGTTACCGGGAGCAAGGTGATGCTCGCGCGCATTCTGCTCAAAAAAGGATGCGTCGTTCCCTTGCATAGCCATCACAACGAGCAACTCTCCTACGTGATCGAGGGTGTCTTAAAGTTCACGATTCGCGGCAAGGACACCATTGTGCGGGCAGGTGAGGTACTCACCATTCCGCCGCACCTGCCACACCTGGTCAAGGCTCTGCGCGACACGGTCAGCCTCGACATCTTTCATCCTCCGCGCATGGACTGGATCAGAAGAACCGACGACTACCTCCGCCGATGAGACAAGCAGTGGAAAGGTCGAGAGCAGAAGCCGATCGAGCCATCTGCTCTGCTATCCTTATGGTTCCGACAAATGACTGAACCGGCGACCAAGACAGACGTCAGTGTGTCTCAACTCAAGTGCATCGGGTGCGGGCGGACGGCTTTGCCTGACCGTTTCCGCTGCGAGACTTGCCGGGATTTGCTCGAGATCGTTTTCCCCGGTTGGGAGCAGGCTGGGCCGTACGGGCTCGATGCCGCTTCCCTCAAGAAGCTCTGGCTCAGCCGGAAGTCGTCCTTTGAACCCATTGATCAAAGCGGTGTTTGGCGCTTTCGCGAGGTGCTGCCGGAGATCGCCGAAGCGAAAATCATCACCATCCGCGAAGGCAACACCCCCATCTATGAGTTGCCGCACTGCGCCAAAAGCGCGGGAATCCAATCTCTTCATGCCAAGCACCAGGGCATGAACCCGACAGGCTCGTTCAAAGATACCGGCATGACGGCGGCCGCATCGTTCGCCCGCGCTGCCGGGTACCAGTGGGTGGCCTGTGCCTCGACCGGAAATACTTCGGCATCGATGGCCGCCTACGCATCTCGTGGCGGCCTGCGATCGCTCGTACTCATTCCCGACGGGAAGATTTCCTGGGGCAAACTTTCGCAGTCACTCGATTATGGGGCCATCACCGTTCAGCTCAAAACCGACTTCGACGGCTGCGTCCGGGTATTGAACGAAGTTGTCGAACGCATGCCGGTTTACTTGTTGAACTCGGTGAATCCGTATCGGGTGGAAGGGCAGAAAACTGCGGCCTTCGAATTACTGGAGCAACGCCGCTGGGAGCCTCCGGATCACATCATCGTTCCCGGAGGGAACCTCGCGAACTCCTCGGCCATGGGCAAAGCTCTGCGCGAGATGAAGCAGCTGGGATTCATCTCACGCCTGCCCAAGATTTCCGTCATGCAAGCAGAAGGAGCGAATCCGCTGGTTCGATCCGTGCGCGAGAACGGTGGCGAGAAGTTGATTCCAGTGCATGCGGAAACGATGGCCACGGCCATCCGCATCGGCAACCCGGCTTCCTGGAAAAAAGCCTTGCGGGTGATTCGGGAAAGCGGTGGCACGGTGGAGCAGGTGAGCGAAACCGAAATTGCGCTGGCCAAGGCCGAGATTGGCGCCGAAGGCGTCGGGTGCGAACCGGCATCGGCTGTGACTTTGGCTGGGCTGAAGAAACTCGTGAAACAAGGATTTGTGAAGCCGAATGAGACGGTGGTTCTGGTGCTCACGGGGCACACGCTGAAAGATGCCGACTTCACCTTGAAGTTTCATCGGGGTGACTTATTCGATGGAACCCGCTACCAGGAGGAGACGAGAAGCCTAAAGCCGTTCGAGCGCTCTCCCCTAGTGCTAGAACCGAGCGTGGATGCAGTCATCAAGCTGCTGCAGTCGGCAGCCTGACAAGCCGAGTACCTTACCATGGCGCCCGATACTGGTTCGAAGACGACGGAATTCACCATCAGCTTGCCAGCCACTTCGGCCAACCTGGGGCCGGCCTTTGACGCCGCCGCCCTGGCCATGAACCTGGCTCTTCGAGTTCGGGCAACGCGCGCTAAACAGTACTCAATCGATGCCACCGGTCACGATCCGGAGATCTGCGGTGCCCTTGAGAATCACCTGATTGTGAAGACCTATCAAGACGTTCTCGCCGGCGAGAAAAAGCCTGCTCCGGCTCTCAGGTTGGGCATCCACAACGGTTTTCCCATCGGCAAAGGGCTCGGATCCTCGGCGGCCGCCCGTCTGGCGGGCATCGCTCTCGCCGTGCGCTTCGGCCACCTCCGCTGGAACAGCGCCCGCATTGTAGGGGAAGCCTCGAAACGGGAGCATCATCCGGACAACGCAGCCGCATGCTGGATGGGGGGCGTGACCGTGGCCAGGATGTTCGGCGAAGCCGACGCCCACGTGGCGCGATTTGTTCCCAAGGGCCAGTGGCCATTGATGCTGGCCATTCCACAAGAACCCCTGTCCACCGAGAAGGCACGCTCCGTCCTGCCTCCGGAATATTCGCGTGCCGATGCGGTCACGAATATTCAGAACTCGATGCTGCTCCTGGCTGCTTTGTTTCAGGGCGACCAAAAACTTTTCTCATCCTCGCTCGAAGACCGCATTCACCAGCCCTATCGCGCGGAATTATGTCCTCTTCTACCAGCGCTTGAAACTCTGGATCCAGAAGACGGGATCCTGGGGGTTGCCCTGAGTGGGGCGGGCCCTTCGGTGCTCATGTTTCTTAACCCGAAGTCGGCAACGGAAAAGACCAAGGCGCGGATCGAGGCACACCTGAAGAGTCGAGGGTTGAAAGCGGAGTTAGTGCTTACTTCGATCGCCCGGCGGGGCGGGGAAGCCTCATTTCAGAGAAAAGCACGCTAGCTCTTCAGCGACGCCTTTCATCCAAAACTTCATCTAAAGCATTAAGCAATTGCCTGGCGCGGCGTGATGAATCGGGAGTTCCGCCATCCATCTTCTTGCGCAGCATGTGGAATTCGTCAGCGATGTTGATTGCGGCGAGGACCGCCAAACGGGCAGTATCCACGGTGTGGGTTTGCTGCGAAACTGCCCGCATCTTGGTGTCCACGTATTCGGCAAGCTTCAGGATATAGTCCGGGTCGGTGCCGCGCAGGTTATAGCCCTGGTCGAAAATCTCCACGCGAACGCTGCCATTGGAGGCATCCTGCATGTGTGGGTGTTTGGTGGCAGTTGCCATGGTTGCTCCTGACATCCGTTTCAGCTTGCGGCCGGTTCTTCGATGCGGTCGATCTGGGCCAACATTTTCTCTACGCGGGACCGTACCAACTCGCGGTCCTTGCGAAGAGAAACCAGTTCGCGCCGCAGGGTCTCAACCTCTTCTTCTCGCTGCTCAAGCTGCTCGCGCAGGCGCTCGACATCCCGTTCTGCGATGGACCGCGCCTCCCGGGCAGACTTGTATAACTCAATAGTGCGATAAACCTTGTCTTCCAAAGCCTGAAAATCGTCCGCCGGAACCTGGGTGGATACCTCTTCGACCGCTCGTAAGTTCATGATTGCCGTTTTCCTAGAGAATTAAAGTTCAAGTCTTGAGCGCAGTATACTCCAGTAGGGCTGTGGAGAATCGGGTCCCAGCAGTGCATTTTGTCTCCCACAAAGACCCTAGGCAAACATGCTGATTCCTCTGTTTCCGCTCGACCTGGTGTTGCTCCCGGGAGTGCCGCTGCCGCTGCACATCTTTGAGGTTCGCTACAAGGAAATGATCAAGGAATGCGTGGACGGGAAGAAGCACTTTGGGCTCATCCGCATGCACGATGACACCATGGCGACCATCGGCTGTACGGCGGAGATCATTCAGGTGATGAAGACTTATCCGGACGGGCGATCGGACATCCTTACCGAAGGCAAGCGCCGGTTTGAAGTTCTCGAGACCAACCAGGAAAAATCGTTTCTGCAGGCGGACGTATTTTTCCTCGAGGATGACCCGGAAGCAGCCGCAAAAACCGACGTCGAAACCGCCCTTCGTCTCCATGATGAAATCATGCAACTCGCAGGGGCCGAAACCGAGAGTCATAAAGAAATCGACACCACGCAGTTGGCATATCGGCTTGCCGGTTCGCTGCCCTTCGATCCCGACTTTCAGCAGGCACTGCTTGAGATGAACTCCGAGCGCGAGCGCATGCAGGCCATCATTTCTTTTTTCGAACGCATCCTGCCCGTATTGCAGAGGAATGCCCGCGCCAAGCGGAAAGCCGGCGGTAACGGTCACGTCAGTTAGACGCGGCGAGCGGCGTATAATCGGGCCTACGGTTGTTTCGTGGAGTATGCGATGAGTCTTCCCCGCACTCTCGGCGAGCTTCGCCGAAGCCCCTTCTCAGAAGAAAAACTGCGAACCCGCCGCGTGAAGCAGGAACTGCGCGACAACTTGATTGCGCGCCTGCAAGCGAGTGGGGACAAGGCAATCTTTCCGGGAATTGTCGGATATGAAGACACGGTTGTCCCGCAGATCGTGAATGCGATTCTGTCTCGCCATAATTTCATTCTATTGGGATTGCGTGGTCAGGCGAAGAGCCGAATTCTGCGGGCATTAACCTCGCTTCTCGATGCGCGTCTGCCCTACGTAGCGGGATGCGAGATTCATGACAATCCCTACGCTCCAATTTGCCGCCGGTGTACGGATCTGATTGCTGAGTGCGGAGAGTCGACAGCCATTGCCTATCTCACGCCAGACGACCGCTATGTCGAGAAACTCGCGACACCTGATGTTACGGTCGCGGACTTGATCGGCGACATCGATCCGATTAAGGCGGCGCGGGGCGGATACGAGCTGGCCAACGAGTTGACGGTGCACTACGGGCTTTTGCCTCGCGCCAACCGTGGAATTTTTGCCATCAACGAATTGCCCGATCTTGCCGGCAAAATCCAGGTCAGCCTATTCAACATCATGCAGGAAGGAGATGTTCAGATCAAAGGCTATCCCGTACGCTTGCCTCTGGACATCGCTCTGGTTTTCTCCGCCAATCCGGAAGATTACACGGCTCGCGGCAAGATTATTACCCCGCTCAAAGACCGTATCGGCTCCGAGATTCGCACCCACTACCCGGCTACGGTGGAAGAGGGGATTGCGATTACTGCGCAAGAGGCATGGACCGCGCGTGACGGGAACCAGCTGACCGTCCCCAAATACGTTCGCGAAGTCATCGAGCAAATCGCCTTCGCGGCGCGGGAGGACAAGAAGATCGACAAAAGGTCGGGGGTGAGCCAGCGACTTCCCATCTCGGCCCTGGAGAACGTGATCTCCAATGCGGAGCTGCGAGCGATTCGCCACCACGAAAAAGTTGTCGTTCCCCGCGTCAGCGATATCTATGCCGCGTTGCCTGCCATTACCGGCAAACTGGAACTGGAATATGAAGGCGAAGTGAAAGGCGCCGATTTCGTCGGGCGGGAGCTGATTCGGGTTGCGATCGGAAAGACCTACGATCAGTACTTCCAGGGCGCGAATATGCAGCAAGTGATCCAGTGGTTCGATTTGGGAGGAGAGATTCAAGTCGCCGACAACGCCCCGGCCGCCGATATCCTGCAAACCCTTCGCGGGATCCAGGGTTTGATGGACAAACTTACGCGCCTGAATGTTGGTCCCAAGGACTCCTCCGAAGCCCAGGTTTCAGCTGCCGAGTTTGTGCTCGAAGGCTTGCATGCGCACAAGCGCATTGGCCGTAACGAGGAACGCGTGTTCACCGCTGGGGAAAAGCAGCCTCGCATCGCCGAAAAGCCCTACGAGCGCGAAGAGGGGCAGTACCGGCCGCGAAGGCCGTTGAACTAGCCGGTTGTATGAAGCGCATCCGCTACTCCAAATACGTTCCTGATCCCGCCGGCGAAATGAGCATGGAAGACCTGCTTGGCGCCTTGGCGGACTACTTGCTGCAGAGCGGATATCAAAACTACTTCTCTTACTACGAGATGCCCGAGGGAGATCAAACCGTCGAGGATTTGCGTCAGGCCATCGAGCAGGCTTTGATGAACAGCGACATGCTGCCCGAGGAAATGCGGGAACAGCTCGAGCAAATGCAAATGGAAGGAACGCTTGACGAACTGATCGAGCAGTTGATGGAGCGTTTGCAGCAGGAGGACTACATCAGCATCGACCAGCCCGAGGATCCCTCGAAGGCGTCCAATCCCGGCGGGCGGCTGGGAGAAGCACAACCACAAGCCAAATTCGAAATTACCGATAAGAGCCTGGACTTTCTTGGGTACAAGGCGTTGCGCGACCTACTCGGATCCCTGGGCAAGTCCAGTTTTGGGCGTCACGATACCCGCGACATGGCTACCGGCATTGAGGCGAGCGGCGCTTCGCGGCAGTATGAATTTGGCGACACGCTGAACCTCGACATCACGGCGACACTGTCGAGCGCGATCCAGCGTGAGGGCCTGAGCCTTCCTCTGAATATCGAGTACTCTGACCTGCAGGTGCATCAGTGCGAGTACCAGTCGTCGTGTGCGACGGTGCTGATGCTCGACTGCTCGCACTCCATGATTCTTTATGGCGAAGACCGTTTCACCCCCGCGAAGAAAGTAGCGATGGCTTTGTCTCACCTGCTGCGGACGCAATATCCGGGGGATTCGCTTTCCTTGGTTCTCTTTCATGACTCCGCCGAAGAGGTACCTCTGTCGCAGCTCGCTCGCGTCAAAGTGGGACCCTACTACACCAACACGCGGGAAGGCTTGCGGCTGGCTCAAAGAATTCTCGATCGTCAACGCAAGGACATGAAGCAGATTGTGATGATCACCGACGGCAAGCCTTCGGCGCTAACCCTTGAGGATGGCCGCATTTACAAGAACGCATTTGGACTCGATCCTCTGGTTGTGAGCCAGACGCTCGAAGAGGTCTCAAAGTGCAAGCGCTCGGGGGTGATGATCAACACCTTTATGCTGGCGTCCGATTACGGACTGGTTCAGTTTGTTCAGAAAGTTACGGAAATGTGCCGGGGAAAGGCGTATTTCACCACGCCCTACACCCTCGGTCAATACTTGTTGATGGACTACATGTCGCGTAAAACCAAGACAATTCACTGATTCATCAGAAGCGGATTGTGGCTCGGCGTTTTCTCTCCCGAATTCGTCCGAGACGTGGCAAACTGCTGATATCCCCCCACGACGGCTATGGCGAAGTGCGCACAGTGTGGCCGCAACCTGCCGGGACTCTCCTTTGGCAAGAAGATCTGCCAGTGGTGCCTGGAATATGAAGCTGCCAAGCGCGGCGAGACCTCCGAAGACGCGGTGCAGCGCGTCATGCCGGCACCTTGGCTTCGCCACGCGGGCGGGCGTCCCGTAACCCAGGCAATCTTCGGGATCAATGCAGCGGTCTTTCTGGGAATGGTGCTCTCAGGAGTCTCGGTAACAGACCCCACCTCGCACGACCTGGTGCACTGGGGAGCGAACGCGGCTCAACTGACCCTGTCAGGCGATTGGTGGCGCCTTTTCACCAACGTCTTCCTTCACATAGGTTTCATTCATATCGCGCTGAACATGTGGTGCCTGTGGAGCTTAGGCACGCTCGCCGAACCCCTCTACGGCTCCTGGACCTACGCTGCCGTGTACCTGATTTGCGGGGTAAGCGGGAGCGTCGCGAGCATCTGGTGGCACCCCAACGGAGTTAGCGCGGGCGCATCGGGGGCCATTTTTGGCCTTGCCGGTGCCCTGCTCGCCTCCATCAAATATGGCGAATTCTCCCTGCCCCGTTCCATGATGGGGAGTCAGGTGAGCGGCTTGCTCGCATTCCTTGCCTACAACTTGATCTTCGGGGTACTGTCCGGTACCACCGACAATGCAGCGCATGTCGGCGGACTCGCCGCCGGCTTGGTTTTGGGAGTGCTGATCGCGCGGGCAGCCTCCGGGGGAAATGCCGGGGTGGCTCGGGTCGCAGTCCTATCGATCGTAGCCCTTCTGGTTGGCGGAGCTTGGCTTTGGCTCGAGCATTCAAGAGGAGCGCAAGCTCGCAACAGCCGGGCCTATCAGCTGCTCGGTCAGAGGCAGAATCCCGAGGCCATCGCGGAACTCAAGCAGCTGGTCGGCAAAGATCCCAAGTTCATTACCGGCCATTTCGCATTGGCAACCGCTTATCAACGGGCTGGGCAATACCGTGAGGCGGAACGGGAACTGCAGGGTATCTTGCAGATCGAGCCAGACAATCGGTGGGCAAACTACGAGCTTGGGATTAACTATCTGAGCGAGAACAAAATTGACCAGGCGAAGAAGCTTTTCAGCAGCCGCATCGCCTTAAACGGGAAAGATTCCGATTCCCATTATGGCTTAGGCCTGGCGCTGGCTGCCGAACAGAATCAGCAGGCTGCGATCGAGGAATTCAAGACGGTCACACAACTCGATCCTGCCGCTGGCGGTGCCTTTTACGAGATGGGAAATTCGTATCTCAAGCTAAAGAAGTACGACCAAGCATTGGCAGCCTTTCTGGCCGGCCAGCAGCAGGCAGGGGACGATTTTTACCTGGAGTCCGGTTTAGCAGAGGCCTATCAGGCAAAGGGGATGAAAGCCGAAGCCGCGGAAGCGCAGCGCAAGGCCGCCCAGCTGAAGGCGCAAGAGTCGGACGACTAAGGCTTCGGTCCACTTTCTTCCGCCTTCTGCACCGCAAGTTCTGCACCCTGAAATCCAATCTTGCTGTGGGTTCCGTCGCAGAATGGTTTGTTGATCGAACCACCGCAGCGACAGAGCGAGAAGGCGGTCTTGCCGGTGAGGTCATATTTGTTGCCTTGAGCATCGACCAGTTCTACTGAGCCTTCGGGAGCCTCCACGCGATAGGGCCCGTTCGGTCTCACGGTAATTTTGATTGCGGCCATCGATCCTCCGGATGATTGTTGCTTCCAACATATCAGTTTGTTGAGTCGGCGTGTGTGTCAAGGCAGAACGGAGTTCGCCTCGCCCGGCGGGCTGTCGCGAGGCCGAGACTATGCCGCCGCTGCTTTCTTTGCGATCACGCTGTGATAGAGCTGCACATAGTTGTCGGTCATGCGATGTGCATTGAAACACTCGCGCGCCCGTTGAAAGGCGCGGTTGGCAAAATTGCGGCGGAGCTGAGGATCGTCGCTCAGCATACGGATGGTGTCGGCGAGGCTTTCGGGATCGTTGGTCTCGAAGTAAAGTGCGGCGTTTCCCCACAATTCGCGCAACGAAGGAATGTCGTTCAGAACGAGGGCGCACCGCGACAAAGCGGCTTCCAGAATATTCATGCCGGAAGGCTCATAGCGGCAGGTCCCGGCAAAAATTGCTGCCTTGCTGTTCAACATCCGCATTTGCGATTCCGACTGAGGTCCCCGAAAAGCGATGCCGCTGCTCCCGTCCTGGAAACGAACATCGGCGCGAACCGCGAGATTGGCCGGTGGTTCCTCCTCCCCCACAATGCAGACGGGAAATGGCTGCATGCGCTGGGTCAGCAGCCCAACCTGTTTGGCGGGGTCGAGCAGGCGTCCGACAGCCAGTACCGAGTCTTCTTTCGCGGTATAGGGATTGAAATAAATGGGATTGCGGCCGTGATGAATGACGAGCTCGCGGGCGCCAGGACCATAGCAGGCGCGTACAGAATTCAACAGCCACTCGCTCGGAGCGACCACGACCGAAGCGGCACCGATTCCTTCTGAAATGGTCTCGCGATACCATCGCAACCATGTGCTCGGCTTTGGTTCGCGTCCATGCACGGCTTGCCACCAGGTGATCAGATCGCCGTGCGCGACAACCACGCGGGGAATTTCAACCGGCAAGGCTCCGTAGCAAAGATGGTTCGAATGGAACAGGTCGGGCTTCGACTCCCGGATGACTGAACACAGGTAGTCCGAAGCATCGGCGAAATCGTGTTGGCCTTCTTCCATCCAGTCCAGACGGAAGGCGGTGGGATGGTAGGTCAGGCCATAAAGCCGTTCCATCCACGCCGTCTGTTCAGGCAGTGGAATTCCGCCAAAACTCACCAGGGTGACTCGTAAGCCGCGAGTGATCAGTCCAGACACAAGTTCGCGGGTATAGGTCCAATTACCGTTCAGCGTGTCCGATGTGATCAGAACGTGCATGGGGCCACGAGTTCCCTCATTCTATGTTGGATGCTTTATTTGGCGAAGCTTTTTCTCCCGAGCGCAGGCTTTGCGCAGGTTGTGCAGGAAGCTGCACACCGCTGCCTAGCGAGGTCTACTCCGATACAATCACCGCATGTTAAGACTCATGTGCGTGACCGCGCATCCGGATGACGAGGCAGGAAACTTCGGCGGAAGCTTACTCAAATATCATTCTGCCGGGGTTGAAACCTCGGTCGTCTGCCTGACGCCGGGTCAGGCGGGGAGCCATAGGGGCCCGGCCAAGAGCGATCGGGAACTTGCCGAACTCCGGAAACAAGAGTTCTCCTCCGCATGCCAGATTCTCAAGGTGGCTCATCCGGTGATCTACGACTACCCCGACGGCCAGCTCTATCTTCAGAACCTCAACCGGGTGGTGTATGCCCTGACGCTGGAAATTCGGCGTTTCCGGCCTCAAGTTGTTGCCACTTTTGGCGCCGATGGGGGGCTCACCGGACATCCGGATCACGGGATCGCCGGCATTTTCGCTGCCCTAGCCTTTCAATGGGCGGGGCGAACCAACCGCTACGCAGATCAGTTCAATGCCGAGATTAAACCCCATCGCGCGCAAAAGCTTTATTACGGAACGGCCGACTTTGTGATTCCTGACCGGCAGCCAATCATGCTGCCGCCGACGACCGCTGTAATCGACATCAAGGATCACCTGGAAGGCAAGTTGGCCGCATTCAGAGCGCATGCGACGCAAGCGCCGTTGTTTCCTTTGCTCGAGCAAAGCGTCGAGAGAGGGGGCGGCCGGGAGCTTTTTCACCTTGCCGCGTCCAGTAAGGCTGGCGCTATCCGCCAGGAGACGGACCTCTTCGCAGGGGTTGAGGACAGCCTCTAGTCCGAGTCCTAGTGCGCGCTCACAATGGCCGTCAGCAGGTCCGGCTTGCTCTCATCGCGTATGAGATGCGGATACTTCTCGCCCTCGTGATAGTCGAGATTGAAGGTGCGGAAATAGTCCGTATTTTCAACCAACAACTGAAGCGGTTCCTTCGAGTTCATGCCGGAGGCCAGGGCGTCGCGGAAAACCTGCGGCGTGAACCGCCGGCCATTCACCGCAACCACACTCATGCCTGGCCCAATACCGGCGCGGGTCGCCAGCATGCCTTCGATGGCGTCCACCACTAGGCCGTCTTCTTTGAGGAGCAGGCCGACCGAATAGGAGGCATCGAGTTCGCGATCGTCCTCTTCCCGCGCGCGCACCATATCGCTGCGGTTCCGGTCATAGACGACTTTCCAGCCGCTATCCTCGATCCCTCCCGACGGAGCTTGCTGATTGTGCGTGGTCAGCCGTTCGGTCCAGAAGCCACGCCAGTCGTAAGCCACCACTTGGTTGAGCGCATTCATCAGTTCGTCAAAGGTGTAGCTTCTGACCATGGGGGGAGAGCTGGGTGTGCCGTGAAACAGGTGACAGAAGTCGTCTATCGACTTGGTTCCCTTCGACTGCCGGCGAATGATCGCGTCCACCCAGAGCCAATTCAGTTCGCCCTCATCGTAAAAGTCGACTTCCCGTCTCCAGGAACGCCACGGATGGGGGCCGTCATAGAGCTCCGGAGCGAAGTCTGCGGTGTCCTGAAGGTTGCTCCAGCTCCGGCCGGTGCGGTGATCCATATCGGCAAACACGCTTGCCAGATTGTCGCGATATTGCTCCGGGGTCCAGATGCCGCTGCGCGCCGCCAGGACATCGCCGAGATACTCCGTCAAGCCTTCGTAGACCCACAGCAAATCGGTGCGCATGTTTTGTTGATAGTCGGGAGTGATGAGGTCCGCAGGGCGGCGGTACTTCCCGTTCCAAGAGTGCACATATTCGTGAGTGAGCAGCGAGCCATGCAGCATGCGGAGCTGCGGATCGATCAGCGTGCGCTCTTCTACTCGGCTGTCGTTCGATTCATGATGCTCCAGCCCGAAATGCGCGACGTGATCGCTCAAGGTATACAGGAAATGGTAGTCGCGATAGTGAGTCGCGCCGAACAGGGTTGTCGCTTGCTTCACCACGTTGCGGTAATGGTCCCAAACTTCAGAAGGCGGTTCTAGCGCGATGGAACTATCGGCGGCGACATCCAGGTGGACGGGCGGGGTCTGCCCCTCGTTCAAGTCCACGGTTTTCAGGTACTCGCCCGTGAGCACCGGAGAATCGACCAAGGTGTACAAGGAAACGGTATTGAAATGGACCTCGTCTCCGGATTGCGAGGAAACCGGTAGCGGGGTGCCAAATTTCCAGCCCGGGGGCAGCCTTAGGGAGGCTGTGAAACTGATCTGGTCGGCGGTCCATCCCTTCGGATAAAGCACCAGTTGATTCCAACTGAGAACCGCGAGTTTCCCGGTCGCAGACTGGCCAGAACTGTAGAGCGCCTGGTCGGCCTCGGTTTCAGAAAGGAAGTCCAGCGTTGCGTGAACTTCGCTGACTCCCGGGGGAACTTCGACATTCAAGGTCCATCCATCGTCGAGGGAGCGCCGCCACTTCAGAATTTGTCCGTTGGCGGTGAACTTTAAGCCGGCTGCGGAGAGGATGGGGCCGCTCGGGGAATGTTCCCCGGGTATCCATTTTGGATAGTAAAGCGTTAGATTTCCCGGGCTCGCAGGAATGACGAGTTGGGAATGGAACATCTTGCGCGGCGCTTCGGTTGCGTCCACGGAAACAGTGATCTTGGGCGCAGTTGGTGGCGCGGCATGAAGCGTGATGTTGATTGTGAATACGACCGCCAAAACGGCGAGCACACGGGCTGAGATCAATGGGGTCTCCTGAAGCGCATATCCAAACCGTTGAATATAGCAGTGGCGGAATCGGTTCGTCACTTCCCCCGGCACCAACGCGTTGGGTTCGCTCGCAGCCGCCGGTGCCTTTTGCTGCTGGTATCATCGAGTCCGTGAGCCAGAGGCGCGGAACCTTTATCACTTTCGAGGGGCTGGACGGGTGCGGCAAGAGCACTCAACTCGAACGATTGGCGGAGGTGTTGCGCGCTCGTGGCCTGGCGGTTGTCACCACCAGAGAGCCCGGTGGCACCCCGACTGGCGAACGCATTCGCCAGCTACTGCTCGATGTCCGAACCGCGGGTCTGGATCCTTCGACGGAGCTGGCGCTGATGTTTGCCTCGCGTGCCCAGCATCTTCGCGAAGTCATTCTTCCCTCTCTCGGGGCAGGGCAAATCGTGCTTTGCGATCGCTTTACCGACTCGAGCGAAGCCTACCAGGGTGGTGGGCGGAAACTAGGTGGAACGGCGATTCTCGATCTCCATCGCATCCTGTGCGGAGCCCTGCAGCCGGATCTCACCATCTTGATGGACTCCGACCTCGCCTCGAGCCTCGAGCGTGCCCGCCGCCGAAACCGGGACCGGGGCCCAGAGTCTCTCGACGAGAGCCGTTTTGAAAGCGAGAACCGTTCTTTTTTCACCCGTGTTCGCAACGCGTATTTGGAAATCGCGAAGCGCGAACCGCAACGGGTTGCGCTCGTCGATGCGCGCGGCACCCCCGATCAAACCCACGCGAAGATCCTTGAGATCGTTTTTTCGCGAATAGGTTCCGCTACTTCGCCCAGGAGGATCCAGAATGCCGGTTAACCGGAGGCAGTTCCTGTCTCGTGCTGCCTTAACCGCGGCCGCTCTGAAAGCCGCACCGAAGGAATGGATGCTGGCCGAGAACGCCCGAGCCGGTGCGGCGCCGTCCGATAGGTCCTATGGATCAGGGTATTTCGGTAAGTGGATCGAAGACGAGTTCGGCCTTCCGGCATTTCATTACACCTGCAATCAGACGAGTGATCCCAAAGCTCGAACCGAGCTCAATCCTGGCATTCTTACCGCGACCGAGCACATTTCCCAGATTGGCAATGATCGCATCGTCGCCTTGGCGTCCAACTATGGTCACGTGCGCGTGCGGCAGGATGAAGGCGCGCCTAAATTCTTGAATGACTACGCTCCCGAGCATGGCTGCTTCGCTGGCGGGTTCGGTTATCTGACCGACGGCAAGGCCGTTCTCAGCACTTATTATCCGGGCAATGCCAAGAGCTTCGATCGAGTATTTGGCGCAGGGTATTTTCGCAAGAAGGTTCACGACGAACCCTACGGGATCGACCAAGTCGTCTTTGCGCCGTTCGGCGACGATCCGGTCTTGCTCTCACAGGTCACAATCACCAATTCCGGCGGGAATGATGCCAGCCTCCGCTGGATCGAATATTGGGGATGCCAGCAGTATCAGTTTTCCTTCCGCTCGTTTATGGAAGGTTTCACCGGCAAGAGCGTGCACGATCGTCGCCGCGACTTCGGCATGCGCTTCACGAATTCCTTCCGCCAAAGCTCGGACGGGGCCGGCTTAAGCGAAAAAAAAGAGTTTCTCGGACGCGACCCGGCTGAAGACCGCCAATTTCAAGGCATGGTCGCGTTCCTCGAGAAGAACCCCAATCCGTTCTTAGCCGCGCCGGAGAAAGATCTGCCCAACGGGGCGGATTTCGACGATCTCAACCCGCCCTCGACATTTCTGGTCTCGCTCGATGCTCGGGCGGATGGATTTTCGACGAATGGGAAAAAGTTCTTCGGGACCGGCGGAGTGCTGAAGCCAGACGGAATCAACGCCAGCCTCGATGGGGCCCTGTCTTCGAGCGGGCCCGACAGCGCCCTGCTTCTTGAACGCAAGTTCTCGTTGAAGGCTGGTGAAAGCAAGACACTCACGTTTCTCTACGGCTACGCGGCTTCTGGCTTCGATGTGGACACGCTGGTAAGCAAGTATCGCCAGAGCGCGGCAACCGCACTGGGCGACTCGAGCGCCCAGTGGAAGAAGAATTCTTTGCGCTTCATCGTGCCCGACGAGCCTTGGGTCGAGCGCGAAACGACCTGGAACTACTGTTCGCTGCGCAGCGGGTTCAGCTACGACGACTTCTTCCACGAGCACATCGTTTCCCAGGCCAGCCTTTATCAATACGTCATGGGATTCCAAGGCGCGGCGCGCGATCCGCTGCAGCATGTATTGCCGTTTCTGTTTACCGAACCGCGCCTGGTGAAGGAAGTATTGCGATACACCTTGAAAGCAGTGCGCCCCAACGGCTCGATCCCCTACGGTATTGTCGGCCATGGAATGCCCATGCCCACCGTCAGTGACAACTCGAGCGACATGCCTATGTGGCTGTTATGGGGGGTGAGCGAGTACGTGCTGGCTACCCGCGATGTCCACTTCCTTGATTCCGATGTGGTTACCGCGTACGGAGGAGCCGCCAAGGCTGCCCATTGGCAGGGTGCGAATCGGGCGTCCGTTCGTGGACTGTTGGCGCGCTGCTACAAGCATCTGGTTGAAGACGTGAAGGTCGGCGAACACGGACTCATGCGCATGCTCCAGGATGATTGGAATGACGCTCTGGTGCAGGGATGGGTGCCGGCCCAAGACGTCAAAGAATGCCTGGAAAAAGGCGAAAGCGTGCTCAATTCCGCGATGGCAGCATACGTTTTCGATTCTTACGCACGCCTATTGGCCTACGCGGGAGAAGAAGAACGGGTCACGACTCCCATCCGGCGCAAGGCGGAGGAGCATCGTGCTGCAGTGCGGGAGCAGTGGGCAGGAAACTGGTTCAAGCGCTGCTGGCTGGGACCAACCAACGGATGGCTCGGCGAAAAAGGATTATGGATCGAGCCACAGCCTTGGGCCATTATCGGTGCAACCGCGAGTCCGGAGCAGACGCGAATCCTGGTCGAGAACATGGATCAGCAGTTGCGGCGGGTGTCTCCGATTGGCGCTGTGCAGATCAATGACAGCCCGGATCGCATCACTCACGGGACTTGGCCGACCGAACCGGGCACCTCGATTGCGGGCGGAGTATGGCCGTCACTCAACCAAACGCTTATCTGGGCACTGGCCAAAGTCGATCCGGCCATGGCGTGGGAGGAATGGAAGAAGAATTCTTTCGCCCGGCACGCTGAGGTGTACCCCGAGGTCTGGTACGGAACCTGGAGCGGACCCGACGTGTTGAACTCTGCCACGAGCAAGCACCCCGGGGAAACAACCCGAGGGAAACCCTTTGGGTGGACGGATTTTCCGGTACTCAACATGCATACCCATGCCTGCCCCCTCTACTCGGCGGCGAAGTTACTTGGCCTGGAATTTACCGAGACTGGCATTGCACTCGCCCCCAGTCTGCCGGTTCCAGCCTTCCGCTTTGAATCGCTGCTCATAGGAATTATCAAAACGGCGAGTGGATACGAGGGCTGGTACGCACCCCAGACGCAGAATACATACAGCATTCGCATCAAACTCTCTCCCGAGGAGCTAAAGCGTTTTGGGCGGGTTGAGGTTAACGGCAACCGCTATCGCTCGAGAGTAGTGAACGGCGCGATCGAACTGCGGGGGCTCGGGGGCGCCGGTACCCCGGTGAAGTGGGCGCTCTCGCGAGGGTAGACTCAAAGACGGTCATGAGCTTTTCCCAATTTCACGGTAACGGCGAAGTTGTACACCAATTGCGCGAGATGCTGGCACGCGACCGGTTTCCTCACGGCGTGATCCTGTCCGGTCCGGCTGGATCCGGCAAGTACACGCTCGCCACCATGCTGGCGCGCGCGCTGAATTGCCAGGAGCGCCCCTTAACCGATGGTCTCCCGGATTTCTGTGGCCGCTGCTCCCACTGCCTTCGCATTGCCGAAGCGGAAGACCTCGCCGCCCGTTGTAGCGAGGCTGTCGAAGCCCGCGATGCGCTCAAAGAGTCCGAGAAGAAGGAAACGCGGCTGTTTGTGCAGACACACCCGGATGTGCTGGTCATTCCGCCCGATCCGCCACAGATGATGATTAAGGTCGACCAGGTGCGCCGGGTGATTGCACACATCTACTTCCGCCCACTCGAGGCGAGAGAACGAGTGTTCATCTTCACCGACTCGGCGTTCATGAAGGAGGCGGCGAACTCGCTTCTCAAGGTACTCGAGGAGCCACCCGAGTTCGCGACGATCTTCCTACTGGCGGAAAATTCCGGCGAGTTGTTGCCAACCATTCGTTCCCGCTCGATGGTGTTGCAGCTTAAGAGCCTCTCCACGGAAGAGATTGCGCAATATCTCGGGAAGCATCGCCCAGAATGGAAGCCCGCCGAACGTATGCTGGTGGCGCGGCTTTCCGAAGGCGCCGTTGGCCGAGCCCGCAGCTTTGATCTGGCTGCCTACACGCAGGCCCGCGAGCACGCGTTGACCATCCTGCGC
>Ga0157372_10000561_pt1 | contig 40941 bp, 38 predicted proteins | sample C55metaG_FD_115307 | JGI IMG/M metagenome (GOLD analysis project Ga0157372, IMG submission 115307) | Corn rhizosphere microbial communities from Kellogg Biological Station, Michigan, USA - C5-5 metaG | ecosystem: Host-associated > Plants > Roots > Rhizosphere > Soil | place: USA: Michigan...
ATGTAGCTCGAATCCCGCGTGGCCGCCTGTTCTGCCGTTGTGGGTTGGTGAGCAGGCTGCGCGGCAGACTGCTGCGCGGCAAGCTGTGGCGCCGTAAGCGTAAGGGCGGTTGCCAACGCAGCGAATGTGATTTGTGCGGGCAAAGATTTCAGCAGGTTCTTCATGGGGTGCTCCTAAGCGGGTGTTTACTGGTGCAGAGATCGACAGGTCCACCATAACCGGAAATACCTGTGACGTCCATAAGTTAACTTCCGGCTGGCGACAGGACAATATCAGCGCCATCCGCAAGCTCACCTCCACCACCCGTGTTTGTCATCCAGAGGAGTGCTGCGACTTGTGAGCACAGATCTGGCCCCGCCTCTATACAGTCTGGACATCTGATGTATGTCACAGGCGGCTTAATAGCTCCCATTAGCGTCAAAGCCGGAGGATGCATAAAGAAGACACTCCGCTTCCGGTCAGTTCCTCGTATCCGCCTGAGTTTTCGCAGGAAGCTTTAACCTGCTATCAAGCTGCGGTGAAGTGCCTCAATTTGGCAGGTATTCCGTTTGTCATTGCCGGAGCTTTCGCCATTCATCACCACACGGGCATTTGGAGGACGACCAAAGATCTGGACTTGTTTCTTCAAGCTGAACTCATTCCGGAAGCCCTTCAGGAACTCAATATGTACGGCTTCAGCACAGAAATCAAGGACCCCGTCTGGTTGGCAAAAGCGTATTGTGGCACCTACTTCGTCGATCTGATCACCGCGACAGGTAATGCAGCTCTCCTGGTTGACCGCAGCTGGATTGCTCGCTCGGAGCCATTTGAGTTCTTCGGGATTCCATGCCGAGTGCTGGGCGCAGAGGAAATTATCGCGACGAAGCTCTTCGTCTCTCGGCGGGAGCGATTTGATCTAGCCGACGTGGTTCATCTAATTCGAGCCATGAGCAAACCTCTCGATTGGAAAAGAATTCAATTTCTAATGAGCGGTCATGAGGAGCTGCTGCTATGGAGCTTGGTCTTCTTCGCCTATGTTTATCCTGCGCATGTAGGTCTGATCCCGAGAGAGGTTTGGAACACTCTGCTGCAAAAGCTGCGGAAGCAAATCGACAATCCGCAAGCAAATGCCCCATTCCGTGGGGCATTAATTGACCCAAACATGTTTGCGATCGACATCGACGAGTGGGGCGAACGGGATCTTTATCGCGAGTACCGCAATCGCCATCCTTTTTTGCTTGAGATAGACCCCGAAAACGAATCTGATACCGGGAGCGGATGATGAAGCTGGCAGCTGTCGCAGATGTGCATTTCAGACGGGAAGATCAGGAGCAAAACATTCGGGCATTCTCTGCCGTTAACGAGATTGCGGATCTGCTGGTGCTCGCGGGAGATCTGACGAATCACGGTCGTCTTGAAGAAATGGAGGCCTGCCTCCAAGTCTTGGCGCACGTAAACATCCCAATGGTGGCCGTGCTCGGCAACCACGATCACGAAAGCGGACAACAGGACATTTTGGCGGGAAGGGCTCGTGTTGCCGGCATCCACGTGCTGGATGGCACATGCTTCGAACATGACGGTGTTGGATTTGCGGGGACCAAGGGCTTCTGCGGCGGCTTCGCACCCTATGAGCTGATGCCGTTCGGTGAGGAAGCCATTAAGGAATTCGTTGAAATTGCCGAACGTGAAGCCATCAAGCTTGACTACGGCCTGGCGCAGTTGGGCACTGATCGCAAGGTGGCGATTACTCATTATGCGCCGGTTCTGGAAACGATTGTAGGTGAGCCGGAAGCGATCTTCCCTTTTCTGGGCAGTTCCCGCCTGGGGCGGGTAATTGAGCAGCACAGGCCGGCTTTGGCTCTGCACGGGCACGCTCACCATGGTTCTTTTGCGACAAACTCAGCCGCAGGAACTCCCATCCATAACGTTGCGCTGCCGATTCTACGAAAGCGACAGGAAGAACATCCTTTCGCCCTATTTGACATCTGATTGCCTGCGAGCCGGATGTTTCGCCGCGAACTCTCTATTTGTAGTTTCACGGCCACTCGTGAGTCAGTTGCGGTAAACCTTAATGACAGCCCAACCTCTGACTTCAAAGTGTTTTTCGGAACAGACGGCCTGGGGAGCGGATACATCGCTCCCCAGGCCTTTATTGCAGCTTTCATGCAATAGGTATCAGTGCGGAAGAATAAGCAGCCCTCCCGCAAGCAGCTTTTCAGTCAGCCTGTCCAGCGCCTGCGGGAATTTGTACGACATCGCCCGAGGGCTCATACCCAGCAGCGCAGCTGCCTCAGCCTGCGTGTACTCTTGCAGTACCACGCGACTCAGCATCTGCCGATCGAGAGAGCTCAGCTTCTCCAGGCAGCGTTCCAGATCGAGCACAAAGATGACCGCGTCCTCGAATGTGCGAATCGGCCGGCTGGATGCCCAGCCGCGGCCCACCGGATCACCGAGAATCGACGGTGCACGCCCTACCTGCATCGACGCATACAGGTATCGGCGCAACATGCTCTCCGTGTGTTTTCGATAGAATGCAACGCTGATGGGCGGCAGCGGCTCCGGTTCGTCCGGCACTGACCTGGTCCGGACAGGATGCATTGGCTTGGGTGCCGCTTTCGCTGATGCCTCCGAACTGACAGCCCAGACTGTGGCTTGATGGCAAGTTGCAAGAGAAGCGGCCGCACTCATTGCACACCTCCCATGGAGCTGATGCTTCTAACCGCGGCCAAAAGCCCGACTGGTGCTTTGCGGGACGGACGCCCGCGGCGCTTGCGGCTCTCCGGTGAGGGAAAGTCCTTCAGCTTTTTGTCACAAGTCTGGCAATAAACCGTCTCCTGGCATTGGGAGCGGAACCAAAGGCAACCGCAGCCTTCACATATTTTCAATTGCACGCGCAATTCCATGACTTCTAATCTCCGTAACGGATCACATCTACCGAACTTTTTTAGAACTTGTTGTTCGGAAGGTTAAACAAATCGTGGCCCTGCACCTCAGGATTTCCATCTCCCAATTGGCTGGCTTTCGATCTGTAGTTGGCGGTCATGCATATAGCGCGCAGATTCTGGAATGCCCAACCCGAAACTGCCTGCCACCCCGGTGTGAGGCGCGCTCGGCAAGGAAAAGACGAGGGATCTCCGTTCGGACAAAAGGCGTCCGCCGGTGGATTTTCATTGGCTGCTTGGAGGGACAGATGGCGTGACGCCGTTCCCACGGGCCAAAGAAGAATTCCTGCGTATTTCCACGATTCAGTGTGGGTTTAAGTGAACTCAATGTAGAAAGATGTATCTCTCACGTCAACGTTACCCGGGGCTATTGGAGGGGATCTCTGTTCAATCCTTAACAAAGTGCCGACAATATAGGCCAATTGACAGGAATAGCTTTTCTGGGGGAAAAGCCGATGCTTTCGTTGTCATTGCTGGTGGCAAATTATTCACAATGAACTTTACCCAGATGCACGAACGACTGCGCCTGGAACTGCTGCGCAGGATCAATCGGGGGACGCTCAGCGTTTCGTTGCTGGCCCGCCAAACTGGGTTTGGGCAGCCGCATCTTTCGAATTTTCTGCGCTGCAAACGCCAGCTTTCGCTGCAGGCGCTGGACCGGCTGATGACGGCACAGCATCTGGCAGCCGAGGATCTGCTACCCGTGATCCGGCACCCGGCTGATGCGACAGCGGGGAGCGAGGCCGGCAAAGTGCCCATTCTTTCCAATTCGGGCGTACTGTTTGAGCCGTACATTCGCACGTCGGTAGTGCACTCCATGCTGCATTTGCCCGTTGACCTGCTGCACAGCCTGCAATCGCGCCCGTCAAAGCCGCGGCGAGCATGGCAGCGGTTTGTCGCCATTCGGATTTCCAGCAGCGAGGCGCACCCAATGGATCCGCTCATCAGGCCTCATGCGATTGCGCTGGTTAATCGCCACTACAATTCCCTCGCGCCCTACCGGACGGACCAGCCGAATATCCTTGCTTTAAGAAATGGCCCAAAACTGTTGCTGCGCCACGTCGATTTTCTTGCGAATCGAATTGTGCTCAGGCCATATAACCGCGCGTTTCCAGTAGAGCTTCTTGAACTCGAACTCCACGAAACCCCCGGCGACCTGATTGCCGGCCGCATTGCTCTGATCGTGAACGAATTGTGAGTGCAAAAGAAATGCCGGAACCGCTCCTTCCATGCGGCTCCGGCCTTGATGTGTTGCGCAGCAGATCTACAGAACAGTATTGCGGGCAATCACCTCGCGGTACCAATCCGCAGACAGTTTCGGCGTCCGCTTCAGTGTCTTGAAATCGACATAGTGAATGCCAAAGCGTTTGCTGTAGCCATCGGCCCACTCAAAGTTGTCCAGCAGGCTCCACAAAAAGTAGCCCTTGATCGGGTAGTTCTCCGCTGCGGCGCGATGAAGACTGGTGATGTGGCTGCGGAGGTACATCACGCGATCTGTGTCTTCAATGCGGCCTTCGGACGTAACCACATCATCCGCAGAGCAGCCGTTTTCGCTGATGTATAGCGCAGCCGGATGCCACAGTTCGCTCACGTTGCGGATGGTCCAGTAGACGCACTCGGGATCGATATTGATCCAGGACGAAGCCATGTGCGGATAGGAAGTCTGGCGCGGCTCCACCAGATAGCCCAGCGAATTTTCGGCGGCGCGGACATAGTCGCCCGTGTAGACATTCAGGGCGACAAAATCAAGCTTGCTGCCGATGGCCTCCAGATCGCCGGGCTCAACCTTGGGCGCAGCGGCTCCGGCACGCTCCAGATAGGTTGCGGGATATTTACCTTCCATCAGCACGGTCAGGAAGCGCTCCGCTCCGTCGCGCGTTGCGCGTTGCGCTGCCTTGATATTTTCCGGGGTCTCGATTACCGGCATATAGACATTGGTGTTTTCCGCCAGCCCGATTTGCGTTCCACTGGGGGTGTTGACGCGGATGGCCTGCACGCCGAGTCCGTGAGCCAGAATGCCGTTGTGGCACACCTGGTTCGCTTCAGCATCGGGCAACTTCATGCCCGGAGCAAAGCGGCCTTCGCGATACCCGATATCGGTAAAACAGGTGAACTCGTTCGTCGTCATCCAGTGATGCACACGGTCGGAGAGTCGCTTGGTGACGTAGCCTGCGTAGTCGGCGAATGCTTTTGACGTATCGCGCGATTGCCATCCACCCGGCAGCGCAGCGGGCAAATCCCAGTGAAAGAGCGTGATGTAAGGCTGAATGTTATTGGCGAGCAACTCGTCCACAACCCGGTTGTAGTAGTCCAGGCCCTTGGCGTTCACCTGCCCCTTGCCCTCCGGGAAAATGCGCGACCAGGAAATGGACATGCGATACGCGCCCACTCCAAGGTTCTTCAGCAGGCGAACGTCTTCCTTGTAGAGGTGGTAGGAATCATCTGCGACGTCGCCGGTATCGTTATTGAAGATCTTGCCAGGCGTATGCGCGAACACATCCCAATTCGATGGACCGCGCCCATCTTCCTTTACGGCCCCCTCAATCTGGTAGGAGGCAGTTGCACAACCCCACAGAAAGCCTTTGGGAAACTGCAGGCGGGATTGCCCTGTCTGCGCAAACGCAATCCTGGGCAAGTTGGGAGCAGTAAGCGCCGCAGCCGCTGCGGCCACTCCGGTAGTGAACTGACGCCGGGTGATATGGGTCATGGAACTCCTTTCGTCCCAACACAGGTTCGTTACTCAGGAAACAAAGTAACAACGCGCCCGAACTGGAAGCCATTCGGGATTCTAGCAGAGGCCGAGTACCGGGCAACTCGGCCATAAGCGTGTCCATCGTAGAATCGCAGGCGTGGAAAGGCGGGCGCGCTTCGCCCGGCAATCCCAGGAGATAACTATGGGCAGCTCGGCTGCAGAACCAGAGGTTCCGAAAATTCCGGGCTATGCATATGGCAGTCCGGAGAGCGCACACTCGCCACTTATCGAGAGCGATGTGCGGGAGTTGGAAAAGACGATTGGATGGACCGAAGAAGATGCCGCGCTTTTGCGGCAACATGGCGATCTGTTTTGCGAACAAGCAGAAGCCATGGTCGATTCCTGGCGCGCGATCATTGCGTCGCAACCGCACCTGGCCCACTGGTTCAATGGACCCTACGAAAGACCCGACGACGAATACAAGGCACGCGTGAAGCCGCGCTTTGTGCAATGGGTCATCGATACGGCAACACGCCCGCACGATCAAGCGTGGCTCGACTATCAGGAAGAAATTGGATTGCGCCACACGCCGGCAAAGAAGAACAGTGCCGATGAGCGGCATACTCCACCGATGGTGCCGCTGCGCTTTCTGTTGGGGTTTTTACCGGCTGTAACGGATATCCGACGATTTCTCGAGGGACGCATTGCGGAGGAGGCTACCTTACAAGCCATTAAGCGGGCGTGGTACAAAGCAGTCTTGATTGAGGTGGTCCTATGGACCCGACCGTATACCCGCGAAGGGCTCTGGTAACGCGAAATCGTCCTCAGTTGGCCGACGGCATCTCGGCGTGATCGATCACATAAAAATCCACTGGCCCCTTTGCCGGCTGAAGACGCAATCCAAGCTGATCGGGCAGAGCGTCGAACAACGTTGGCAGCTTACGAATCTCCGGTTGCAGATCATCCCGGGTAAGGCCCGGCGGAAGCTCAGGCTGAAACGTGAGCGTGAAATCGTAAACCTGCCTCAGGCCGGTCTTGTCGATTACAGGCCGTGGATCATCGCGCATTTGGTTTCCAAGGAACCAGCACAGGTACGACATAGGAACTTTGACGCCCGTAAATACGCTTGGCTGCGTCATGTTGATGGGGATGTTGAGGTCGGGTGCGCTGCCATCAGCCTTCAGCTTCGGGCCGGATTTGTCGACGAGCAGTTCATACACCCTGCCTTCCTTCTGATCCACATGCAACTTCAATCCGAAGCGATCGGCCAGCAGATTCTTAAACATCGTGTGTAGGTCTTCGAGATTGGCGACACTGTCTGAACGTGTTTCGATGTTGAAGGTTGTCGAATTGAGCCAATCTGGCCCTCCCGTGATCTGCCGCGCGGGAACACGATACATGACTGCAATCATTGTTTTGAGACTGATGTTCTCAACAATGTAGCCATTGCCGGCGGGAAGCGGCTTGATGGAGCCGCGGTCAGAGCCGGGCTTGGCAATGTGGATAGCGGCCACATCGAATGTGAGGCGAGCTTGTTGCGCTGCTGCATAGGATCCAGCGAGCAGCAGGGAAGCGAAAAGAAGCCGGGGAAGACTTCGCATATTGAACCTCGCCTTGAATTTTAAAGCGGTTGCCTGAATGGGGGGTACTGGCGATGGATGCAGCAATCCCGGCTTGCACCGTCATAAATGCCCAACCTAATGTGCACTGTCATCCTGAGCGAAGCGCAGCGGAGTCGAAGGATCTGCGGTTGCTTCTGCATTTCGATCGGCTTCGTAGCCCGTTTCAAATCGGCGGGTTCTACGTCGTAGCGGCTCGCAAGAAGCATGTGCACTCCCGCATAGCATGTGTATCGATAGAACGAATCCCTGCTTTATGATGGATCCCCGTCCATGAAGGGTTTCGGAGATCAGCCAGCGGAAAGCAGCCGCAGATCCTTCGACTCCGCTGCGCTTCGCTCAGGATGACAGTGGCCCTTTACTTGAGACTGGAGACCAAAAAAGAACAGCCGCAACCCGTTTGGGGCTGTTCTTTGATTGTCTGCTTCTGCTACCTGCTTACCTCTACATCTCTTTAACACCTTCGACGAACGCCTTGAGCTTGCGGCTGCGGCTGGGGTGACGCAGTTTGCGCAGCGCCTTCGCTTCAATCTGGCGGATGCGTTCGCGAGTAACCTGGAAGCTCTGGCCCACTTCTTCAAGCGTGTGTTCCGAGCCGTCTTCAAGGCCAAAGCGCATTTTGATAACGCGCTCTTCACGCGGCGTAAGCGTGCGCAGCACTTGAGACGTGTACTCCTTCAGGTTGACGCTGATAACCGCCTCAGAGGGCGAAACGGCCTGACGATCTTCAATGAAGTCGCCAAGGTGGGAATCTTCCTCTTCACCGATCGGTGTTTCAAGCGAGATGGGCTCCTGCGCAATCTTCAGCACCTTGCGAACCTTTGCCACCGGAATGTCCATGCGGCGCGCAATTTCTTCGCTCGACGGCTCGCGGCCCAGTTCCTGCACAAGCTGGCGGCTGGTGCGGATCAGCTTGTTGATGGTTTCGATCATGTGCACCGGGATACGGATGGTGCGGGCCTGATCGGCAATGGCGCGCGTAATTGCCTGGCGAATCCACCACGTTGCGTACGTGGAGAACTTGTAGCCACGGCGGTATTCGAACTTGTCTACCGCCTTCATCAAGCCAATGTTGCCTTCCTGAATCAGGTCGAGGAACTGCAATCCGCGGTTCGTATACTTCTTCGCAATCGACACTACCAGTCGCAGGTTGGCTTCAATCAGCTCGCGCTTGGCCTGCTCCGCGTCCATGTCGCCCTGGATCATCTCGCGCTGCGTGCGTTTCAGCTCGGTAATGGAAACGCCTGCTTCGGCTTCGATCTTTTCCAAATCGATCTTGCAGTTCTTCTGCTGGCGCCGATATTCCTTCTTGAGCTCTTCGCTCTTTGAAGCTTCATGCTTCTGATCGAGCGAGCGGATCTGGCGCTCCAGCGTGCGCATTGTATCCACGGTCTTGTTGACCTTGTCGAGCAGCCGCTTGCGTTCCAGAGCCGTGTACTTCAGTTCGCGAACGATGCGCGAGATGTATACTTTCTCGCGCGCAATCGACCAGCGAACGCGCCGTGCTTCCTTGGCCTTGGCCTTGTTGGCTCCGGCGTTAATAGCCGCCTGCTTTTCTTCAAGCGCGGCAATCTTCTTCTGGTGCTTTACCAGCGTGTCTATACGACCCACGGTCGCTTTGACGCGAGTGACGACGATCTCTTCAGTCAGTTCTTCCTCATCGAAGATCACCACTTCTTTGACGTTGCGCACGCCGCGCTTCAGGTCCTCGCCCAGAGCCGCGATTTCGCGAATCACGATCGGCGAGCGCGAAATCGCCTTGAGCACACGCAGCTGGCCGCGCTCAATGCGCTTTGCAATTTCAACTTCGCCTTCGCGGGTGAGCAGCGGAACCGTGCCCATTTCGCGTAGATACATGCGAACCGGATCGTTGGTCTTCTCAAGCGTGCCGGGGGTCAGATCCAGCTCGACGTCTTCGCCCTCTTCCAGCTCAAATTCTTTATCGCCGGGAAACTTGGGTGCGTCGAGCAGATCGATGCCCTGGGTTCCGATGGTGGTGATAAGGTCGTCGAGATCGTCTGCCGAGCCAATCTCTTCAGGCAACATGTCGTTCACATCGCCGTAGGTCAGGTAGCCCTTCTCCTTGCCTACTTCGATGATGCTGTCAATATCGTGTTCGAATTTGTCTTCCATCGCCAAATGGTCCCTACTCTCTACGGCGAGATCCGATCTCGGATCAAGGGCCGTCTGCCTTCTCGGCATCATGCCATCGGAATACGTTGTCCCGGGCCATGTTGCCGCGCAATCAAAACAACCATCACCGGGTTGCGCACCGGTTCGCGATTTGATGGACGAGCGCATGAGAAGGGTTGCCGAAGAAATATTCTCTTCGGCCCATAAACGCGCACGCACAAATCCGCGGTATCCCGCAAAAAATGCGGTCTTTTTTTGTCGCTCGGAACAGGATGACCGCGCTTCAGGTTCTCGCCTGGTTAGCCCGCGAGCCGGAGCTCATGTATGGGGCAAAAGGGCGCGCATCCTCACAGAGATCAACAGATTACCACAGCCGCCACTTTCACTCCAGCAAAAAGTCGGGCGAAATCGGACCTCTGGCGGACTGTTTCGAGCCTCAGACCCAAGCCGGGCACCTGTCCGTATCCGTTCCTGGCTCTAAAGATTAGACGCACTCGGAAACAGTTTTGACGCACGAAAATGGGCCGCTTTTCACACGGAAGTTGTAGGATTCGTGGCGAGTTCAGTGTTTCGGGATATGGTTGCCATGAAGGCGGCGCAGCGCTCGATCAAGCTCCATCTTCTGCTGGGTCACAGCAGTCAACTCGGCCGCATTGCCGTGGCGCTCGGCTTCGGCAATGAGCGTCCGCATCTCGCGCAGTCGGCTTTCCAGGGCACGCTCCTCAATCTCCTGGAGTGCCCCCTGCACCTCTGGCAGTTCGGGCGTCTTTACCTCGGCCAGCAACGCCTCCGCAAGCAGCGCCCTCTGGGATTCATCGGTGACAACTTCCATAGGATCGCGGGTCTGCCGACCCACCAGCGCCCGCAGCGCCTCGAATGCTCCAAGGTGCTGAAACCAGGTTGGTTGCTCGCTGATGGCCTGTGCAGCAAGCTGACGTGCATTCGCTCCCTCAGGGTCGGAGATAGCCAGCGCACGAAGCAGAACCCGTTCCACTTCGCTCAGAACGCTGGTTTTTACCTCGATGTGGTCGCGGCGGCGCAGCGCTGCCTGGCGAAGCTCTTCGCGCAGCACGGCTGAGTCGATGCCCAGTTTTTGCGCTGCGTCGTGCGCAAACTGATCGCGAGCCAGCTTCTCAGGCATCCGGCGAATATGCGGCAGCAAGTAATTCATTGCCTTCACCTTCTGGTCCGCGCTGGCGCCGGGGAACATCTGCCGGGCGCGCTCGATCAGGTAATCCGACTGCCGCCGCGCGCCCCGGATCGCGGCTGTGTACGCCTCCACGCCTCGCTCGCGGATAAACCGGTCTGGATCGAGACCGCCTTCGAGCGTCACGATCTTGATCGCAAAGCCCTCTTCCGTAAGAAGCGAAATCGATTTCTCGGCCGCATTCGCTCCGGCGGCATCGGGATCAAAGTTGACGACGACGTTTGAAGTGTGGCGGCGCAGCAAAGCGACCTGCTGCTCGGTAAAAGCGGTTCCGCTGGTGGCAATTACGTTTTGAATGCCGCGCAGAAAAACCGAAATGCAATCCATCTGCCCTTCGACAAGGAGGGCAAACTCTACCTGGCGGATTGCCGTCCGCGCTTTGTCCATGTTGAACAGAACCTGACCCTTTGAATAGAGGGGCGTCTCAGGGGAGTTGATGTACTTGGGCCCGGCCTTCTCACCCGTTTCGAGGGTGCGCGCCGTAAACGCAATTACGCGGCCGCTCTCGTTGCAGATGGGGAACATCACCCGCTTTCGGAAACGATCGTAAAGAGGTCCCTGGGTGCCGTCGCCTTGTTCTTTTGAGCTGAATAGGCCGCTGGCACGCAGCATCTCGTCCGGCGCAATGGTCCTCAGGCGGTCACGTAATGCGTTGAAGCTCTCGGGCGAGTAGCCGATGCGGAATTTCTCGATTCCTTTGGAATCTAGCCCACGGCCGGCTAGATATTCGCGTGCGAGGGCGCCTTCAGGCCCGCGAAGCTGCTCTTCAAACCATGCCGCCGCGGTCTCGTGCAGTTCCAGCAGTTTGCCTCGCTGGCGGGCCTCAGCGGCCTCTTCCGGCGACGAAAACTCACGCTTGGGCAGGGGAATGCCGGCTTTTTGCGCCACGGTTCGCACAGCTTCAGGGAAGGTAACGTTCTCAATCTTCTGCACAAAGCTGAAGACGTCGCCGGACACGCCGCAACCAAAGCAGTGGTAGAACTGCCGCACCGCGTGCACTGAGAAGGAAGGCGACTTCTCCTTATGGAACGGGCACAGACCCGAATAGTTCTGCGCACCCGCCTTGCGCAGGCGTATGTAGGTCTCGATGATCTTGACGATATCGACGTGTTCCTTCACGTTCTGGGCAAAATCAGACATGTGCTGGTCTGTCTTGAGAATAAGGCGGCCGCAAAGAACATGGTGTGGAAAGCAGGTTCAGCTTCGCTCCGGCTTCTCACCTTTACCTGCCGACAAGCCCTCCGGAGTGCAACTGCGCTGATGCAGGAAGCATCCATCCCGAGTGCGGCCGCTGGGTGCAGACGCGCGTCCGCAACAATGATCGTTCAGGATCTCACGATGAATTTACTGAATTTACCTCGATCAATTTTGTGCGTTGTTGTCGCTCTTGTTGCCATGTCGACGGTCATGCCTGCACAGGAGCAGAATCCTACTATCCGCGGGGATCAGCAACCCACCAGTGCCAACCGCAACAATGGACTGGACACCACGCCTGTTTACAAGATTCAGGTGGTAGCCCGTGACATACCTGCGGTCAACTACTTCCATCGCAGCGGTTCCACAAAGATTGGTTTCCAGGGCACTTCACTGCTTCCGCAGGCAAAGGGAACTGCGAAGGTGGAGGCCGTGGCCGGTCGCACAACCATCTCGGCCCAACTGGAAGGTCTGACGCCCGCGAACAGCTTTGGACCTGAGTACCTGACGTATGTACTCTGGGCCATTAGTCCCGAGGGCCGGCCCATCAACCTCGGTGAAGTGTTGCCAAGCGGCTCGAAGGGGAAATGCGAGCTTACCGTTAGTACCAACCTGCAGGCATTCGGCATGATCATTACTGCTGAGCCTTATTTTGCGGTGACGATGCCCAGCGATCTCGTTGTCATGCAAAACGTGGTGGAGGATCGCACCCAGGGCGTCATCGAGCAGGTGAATGCCCACTACACCCTGCTGCCGCGTGGAGCCTACGCAGAAACTGCGGGTCGACACGCAGTGCTGCATCCCATCACACGCAATGAGCGGTCGCCGCTCGAATTGTTCGAAGCGGAAAACGCCGTGCAGATCGCCACCGCAGCCGGCGCGGAGCATTACGCCGCGGACTCGATGAACGCTGCCCGTACAGCTCTCAAAAATGCACAAGGTTTCGACACCCAGAAGAGGAACCGTAAACAGACCATTACTTATGCGCGCGAGGCGGTGCAAGCCGCTGAAGACGCACGCATCATTACCATTCGCAAAATCAAGGAAGAGGACGATGCCGCGCAGTTGCAGGCTCGCCAGAACGCAGAGCAGGCCGCACAGCGGGCGAAGTCTGAGGCTGAACAAGAAGCCGCCCAGCGGGCGCAGGCTGATGCGCAACGTCAGCAGGCTGAAGCGCAGCGGGCGCAGGCCGAGGCCGCCGCAGCCGAGGCAAGAGAGCGCGCCGAAAGAGCCCGCCAGCAACAACAGGCCGCTGAACAGAGTGCGCAACAGGCGAATCAACAGGCCGAGCAGATGCGTGAACGGCTCAAAGAGCAGTTGAACCAGGTTCTGCAGACGACGGAGACAGCTCGGGGACTGATCGTAAACATGTCAGACGTGCTCTTCGACTTCGGCAAGTACTCGTTGAAGCCGAATGCGAAAGTGAAACTCGCCAAGATTTCTGGAATTCTGCTGGCCTATCCCAACCTAAAGCTACAGGTGGAAGGCTATACGGACAACGTTGGCACTCCCGAGTACAACCAGAAACTTTCTGAAGAACGTGCCAATGCAGTTCGTGATTTTCTGGTTTCGCAAAATGTTTCTCGGGACAACATCACTGCAAGCGGCTATGGCGAGAACAAGCCCGTTGCCGATAACACAAGCAGCTCCGGTCGCGCTCAGAACCGGCGCGTGGAGCTTGTTGTGTCTGGCTCCGCGATCGGTGTCAACGAAAGCGTTCCAGGCAATCAGTCGGGTTCTCCCACACAGCAACCCGGCACCCCGCCGCAACCGCCCGCTGGCAGCCAGCCGCCGAACTCAACGGGTGTATCGAATCCGCCGCAGCAATGAACCATGCTTGACCGGTCCGGCCGATCCCGGACCGGTCAAGCAGAAGGTAATTCCCCGCGATTCAACCAATTGGCCCGGCATTCTCTCGAGCGAGCGAGGCCCGCATCCGGGCGGCCCGATTTGTCCGAAATACTTGTTGCAACGAATATGTCAGCGGGGCATCCAAAGAACTGAAAAGGAGAACTGGCCCATGAGCACTACGTCCACAGCAACAACCGCTACCGCCAATTCCGCAACCACCACCTGGAACATCGACCCCGCTCACTCCGCAGCGGAATTCAAGATCAAGCACATGATGATTTCTAACGTAAAGGGCAAGTTCACCGGCCTGAGTGGCAAACTGCTCCTCAACAGTGCTGACATATCCAAATCGAGTGTTGAAGCGTCCATTCCGGTAACAACCTTGAACACTGGCGACGAGCAGCGCGACGGCCACTTGAAGAGCGCCGATTTTTTTGAGGCGGAAAAGTTCCCGAACATGACCTTCGTCTCCACCAAGGTTCAACCCACCGGTGAGGGTGAAGGAAAAGTGACAGGCGACCTGACCCTGCACGGCGTAACCAAACAGGTGACATTCGAAGTCGAAGGCCCCAGCCAGCCTGGCAAAGATCCGTGGGGCAACACCCGGATCGGCCTTTCCGCCACAGCGAAGATCAATCGCAAAGATTTCGGCCTCGCGTGGAACACAGCTCTCGAAACCGGCGGCGTGCTGGTCGGTGAGGACGTTACGATCTCCCTCGATGTTCAGTTCATCAAGGCGTAAGGCAGATTCCAGTTAAGCCGAGAATGCGGCTCGCACGCTTGCAGTGTGCGGGCTGCTGAACACACCTTCACGCTGCGGAGGAGTACAGCCCTATGCCGCCAATCTGGTGACTCGAGCAGCTGGGGGTGGGTTTCAGTCCGGAATAGACGCCCCGCGGGCCTAGGATCACCACCAGTCCCTTCCACTCACGCCTCTCTTCTTCCAGTAATGCCAGATCGAGGAGCAATGTCATCTTGAGGAACGAAGCGACGAAAGATCCGCGTTAGGTTCTAATTTCCGAATTCCGCGAGCATTCAGCATGCGGGCTTTTCCCTACCTGAAAGCACCTCCGATCAGGTCGGATATGCTGGTGGCAGTTAATGTGGTCGGGAATGCCATGAAGGTGATTTCAGTAAACACGGGGCTGCCTCGCGAGATCACGTGGCGGGGAAGAAGCATAACCACTGGCATCTTCAAGGAGCCGGTTCAAGGCCGCATACGGCTGCGGACTCTCAACCTGGATGGCGATCGCCAGGCGGATTTGAGCGTGCACGGCGGTCCAAATAAAGCTGTCTACTGCTATCAGCTTGCGCATTACGAGTATTGGAAGACTGCGTTGCCGGACCGCGCCTTGCCGCTGGGCATGTTCGGCGAGAACTTTACTGTGGACGGCCCGCTGGAGGACCAGATTTTTCTCGGCGACCATTACGTCGTGGGATCGGCTGAAGTAGTGGTGGCGCAGCCGCGCATGCCCTGCTACAAGCTTGGTATCCGGTTTCAGTCAGACGACATGGTGAAGCGGTTCTTCGATAGTCGCCGCTCCGGCTTTTATCTTGCCGTGGTACGCGAGGGAGAAGTAGGCGCAGGCGATGAGATGACACTCGTCAGAAGCGATCCGAATCGAGTTCCGGTTTCAGAGATCGTGCGTCTCTATTCCGCAAAGCATTACACGGCAGACGACACCGCATCTGCGCAGCGTGTTCTGCAGGTGCAGGCAGTGCCTGAAGGCTGGAAACAGTACTTTCGTGAGCGGATACGGGAATCTGCGTAAGACTAATTGTCTTTCGGCGTTTCGCTGAACCCCGGCAGCACGCGAGAGGACGACCGGAACAAGTGGTAGTTTTCGTACTTCACATCGTTCAGGATCGTTTCAAACGGCGCATTGGCCTTGAAAACTTCTCCAAATTCTGACACTTGGACGATTGATCGGGATCTTGAGATAGACACGCTTCGAATAGGACAAATGTAGCTCGTTTCACCAAGAATTACGGGGCCGTACTCAATCATGATGTCGGAATGTTGGAGCGGAAGACGCCACGACAGACCGGCACGCATAGTGAAGCGAAGGATAGCGCCGGATGCCGAATCCACCGCGATTTCCCCGTAAGTCGGCGCATAGGTTGAGAATTTTATTTGACTAAAGTCCACCGCCAAGCAGCAGTATTCGACTTTGAAGATCGGCGTGTCCTTGGAAATGTTGTAGCGAAAGACGGCAAGTGGTCCACCGACTCCCTTTTCCCATCGTGCCCACATCAATTTGCTCTCGGGCTTTGCCGCCGCAACCAGCACTGCAGCGAGGATTGGACCGAAAGCACCTTCCGTGTGCAGCGATTTGTTTTGGGGGATTTTCCGAATTACGGTGGAACTCAGCTCCGACACGTCCTCCTGGCCATGTGAGACCTGAACATCAGCTTTGGCAATACTTGCCGGCTCGAGATAATGATCGCCGGCCGCGGTCTTCCACGCTCCCCCCGGATCGCGCGGCGGCTCGACATAGAGTGTCGTGTTACGCTCCGCGCTGAGATTAGGCAGGATTCGGATCGTCTTGCTTACGTAATCTACAGTTCTCTGCATGATCTGGCGTTGATCTGCGATGCTAGGCGGTTGCAGAGGGAGTGTTTCCTCAGCAGGAGGAGCAAAGAACACCGACTGGTCGGCAACCGCCGTGAGAGCTTGCTTTGCTTTTTTGCCTTTCAGCATCGCCAGCCATTTCGCCAGATCCGAACTCGACAGCCTTTCGGTGAGTTCCATGCCATTGAGGCGCCGCTCAGCTTCAGAGTCTGAAGCATGTTGCAACTCGTCGATGGATTCCCGCAGTTCAGCTACCGTCACATCCTTCGCGTCTGCTCGCGCCTGGTCGTAATAGACCGGCTCGTCGTAGTACCCACTGCGCGTGTGCGCTGTCAGCCCAGGTCGGCCAACATCCACCTTCAGATCGTGATACTCGTCCACAACGTCGGTTCGTGGAGGATCAAAGGTGATGGTGTAGAAAGTACTTGCCTGGGCGACTTGCTGGCTTATCAGATCCGAAGCATCTCCTACTCCCCGTAACATGCCTCCACCGCTCTGAACTGCAAGAACCTGAAGCGCAACATTTTCGAATGTCAGCGACTTCTCAGAAGCAACACCTGCGACAAAATTCTGGTACGGAAAAGCATCCTCGCCCGTCTTTCTCCAGAAATCATCGACCCAAACGCCGATGCGGGCCTCGCGCAGTCGAGTTGATAGCTCCGTCACCGTGTCGAAAAGGTGCTGCCACTTTCTGTTTTGATTAACCGGCCATCCGTTTCCAACCCAGAACAGGAGCTTTCTTTCCGGCGTGCGGCGCTCTTCGATCGCAATTGATCCCAATGCAATCAATGGATGAGGTAGCTCAGTCCATCCGGCATCGAAAAAGGAGCGCCGTGTCGTAGGTGTGGATCCATAAGGATCCTGTCGGAAAGGTGCGCCCATATCCTGCGACCGCCAGATCAAGCGGGGCTCTTTTCTCTCGGCAATCTCTTTTGACAGGGCAGAACCATCTGTCGATGGCTGGGCAGAAGCAAACAAGCCGTCATCTCCGATGCGGTAGACCGTTACCGGTTGAGCCAGATGTCCGCCGTTCTGCAGCAGAAATTTTTGAACAGCTTGCCTCATCTCATCGAGATGCTCAGACGGAAGATCCACTTCGTCCATTACCAGGATGACCTCAACCGGTGAGTCGGGCTTGGAAGCAGCACCGTCGAAAGCCTGAAAGGTGACGATGTTTCGGGGTTGGTCATCGTCCAGAAGTGTCAAATCTTTTGCGCCAAGTCCAGCAACGGGTTTTCCCCGCTGATCGGTAACGACGACATCGAGCTTCATCAACCCTACGTACGGATCGGGTTGGTATTTCGATTGGTCAGCGGGGTCCAGCAGCTGATCGAGTTGCGGAGTCGTGGCGTCTTGCGGAGTTGGCGCACTCTTGTTGGTGCCGCTGTCGCGTTGCTTGGCGGGCTTATTCTTCGGCTTCGGATAGTCGCCCTGCTGCGGTACCGGCGGAAAATACATAGGACGATTCGGGATCGGCCCCTGAGCCGAGGATGAAAGGCATGTCAATCCGATGGCAAGAACTGCAAGACGCGACCACGCTCCCGGAAATTCTGCCATGCGAGGAAGTATAGGAAGCAAATGCGGATGCAGCAATCCTGGACAGACTTGAAGAGAATCGCAGATCTGTTGTGGCTTCGTTGCTCTGGATGACGCTTGAGGGCTTCCAGGGGGGCACGAATTCATCGTGGATGGATTACTGAGCGCCCTCTCGCCAGCCGGGGTGAGCAGCCGCATATTGCGCCCGCGCATCGTCAATTTTCACCTTGTCAGCCGCGTTTACTTTTGCGACGACCTGACGCGCCAGCAATACTGTCAGTTGATTCCACTGATCGCCCATTGGGGCCTGTGCTTTTCCGATCTCGATGCACATGGGCGACCCGGGGAAATTCTTGCCAAGCTTCAGATATGCGTCGAGCACCTTATCCATCAGGTCGCGCGAAACCGTGTGTTTGAACCAGACGGTGAATGGGGGAGCCAGATCGGTGTCCTGAATTTCTGTCTTGATGTCTGCGAAATATGAATCGGGCAGATAAGGCTGGCTGCGTGCGCGATTCTTATCGACGCCACCGATCCATGCAGCCTTGTAATCTTCAATGACACGGCTGAATTGAAAATACTCGCGAATCTGATCGTCGGTCGCGGCATCCTTAACGGGCGTCATCGTCTGCAGTAAGTTATTCAGCGCCGCGGACGGGTCATTCTGCGGGTTGTTCTTCTCTTTCGCGATGCCGTTGCAGCAGCATGCAACAAGAATGACGCAGCTTGCGAGCCGAACTATCCAAGCTTGACGCATCAAGATTACTTTCGCTTTCGCTAACTATATTGCACCCGTTTTTGCTGCACCCGCAACATCGGAAGCTGGCAACGCTCGCTTGCTGCTCTTGCTTAGGGAATCCTTGGCATGCCCTGCTTGCTGTTCGGCGGGTCAACAGGGTTAAATTTCCGAGCCAGATCTGGTGTCGACTGCACATCTGCCGCCGGTGGATTGACCGCTTTTTCAACTTCCGCGCCGAACACGTAGCTGGGCCCGAACATGTTGCTCGTAAAAATCACCAGCTTCTTGTCTGGTGAAAAGCGCACATTAGGTTCTTCGCGGTAGTAGTGGTGCGACATATTCACCAGGTGTTCCGCGTGGAATACGCCGGGCTGCCAAAAGTCAGGCTCGTTCAACGCGCCTGGACCATCGGTGATCATTTGCGGATGGAACAGCTCAATCCACTCGCCGTTCTTAGCTCTTGCCACTTGTCCGGGATCGCCGCCATCTCCGCAGAACATGTCGAGATCCCTGGTGAGGTTGAAGTGAATCGACCACTCATCACGCTGCATGTGGTACGCGGTGCGCTTGCTTGTTTTCAGGTTGTAACCGGCAAGGAAAAAGTCCTCGCCCTTCGGATATTGCCAGTCGTACCAGATGGTCTCGCCGTCCAGCCCCCAGAACTCATGTCCGAAAATCTCCATATACATGGTGCGCTTGTGGATCATGGTGTTGTGGGTGCCGTCGGTATGAATCATCCAGATGCGGTCGACCTTCTGCCAGGGGCCCTCGTGGCAGTACATCAGCAACTCAGGATCGGTGGGCGAGAACAGCAGGTGGTTCACCCAATCGCGGGAGTGCAGCAGGGTTTTGATGTCGCCAGGCTTTTCGCCGTTTGGCCCGGGCTCCAGTCGAATGGTGAACAGCACAAGCGGTAAGCGTGCCGCCAACCGCCGTTCCATCATTTCGCCCTTGTCCATGGGCTGATAGTGCGGACCCTGCTGCGCATTGGCCACGCGATTATCCGTTCGCTGCGGGGCCGCCGGCATATTGGATCCGTATTCTTTCCCGGTCGCGTCGCCTTCAATGTAAGTTCCGGCCGCCAGCGTCTCATCGGCGTTCACGCTCACGATCGAGCGGTTGGCAGGCAGATCGAGCAGCTTGCGAATAGCTCCGGTATTGGTATCGGCTTTGTATACCGAAGTCACGCCCGTGCCCGGATCGCTCTTGGTGTAGAACACGCTATTGGTCTTGTAGCCGGCGACCAGCGCATGCACCATGCCCGGATACGCACCGGTCGCTCCGCTCGGCCGTGGCGGGTTCGGCACCAGCAATTTGGTCGTGCGGGTGGACATTTCCATCACGTGAATGCCATCGGGAGCGGTAAAGATCATCTGTTTTCCGTCCGGAGTGTAGGCATTGACATTGAAGTAGAACCCGCCTGAGTTGGGCTCATTGCTGAGCCGCCAAACGCGATGGCCAGTGTCTTTATCCACCCAGGTTCTCGGCGGCGTTGGGCCAGAGGCGCCAGTCTGCGCGACACAGGCCAAGGAAGCGGATATAGACAGAAATGTAGTAAACGAACGTAAGCGCATGGCAGTGGCTTCTCCTCTTGATGCATGTATATAACTTGAAGCGAGTTCAATCGCCCCTATCGTTTCCACCTCAGATCCGCCATTGAAGCTGGCTCGGGATACCAGGCAGCCATTTTATACACCGTTTCGCTGTCGAATGGGAAATTGTTCTTATTCAGAAACTGAGCCGGTCAGCGGGTCCGCTCGGGGCCCCGATCGTTCCTGATCTCATATATTTCTTATCTGAAAGACGAGTAAATATTTGACCTGCCGCTTTGCGACTATTCCGGGTGCACCGTCAAAATCAGGGAACTGTACCACCCATTCCACCGTAATGGTCATTGAACGGGACAAGCACTATAATTTTCTCCACCATCGGGCATGCTTTCGCATACATCGCAAAGGAGAGAGCTATGCAGGCTCTTCTTCAGAATCTCCGATTCAGCCTCCGTGTGCTGGCCCGGAACCCTGGCCTAACGATCACAATACTGCTCACGTTGGCTCTTGGGATCGGCGCGAATACCGCGATTTTCACTGTGGACTACGCCACGCTGCTGGCTCCGCTTCCATATCCCGAACCGGGCCAGCTCGTCATGGTCTGGTCAAAAATCCAGAATTTCCATAACGGTGTCTCAGCGGGAGATTTCCTCGATTGGAAACAGCAGAACACCGCGTTTCAGGACCTCTGCGCCTGGACCGGCGGCAGCTACAATCTCGCCACCAAGGACCAACCGGAATACGTCAACGCGAGCATCGAGACTTACAGCAGGGAGCAAATGATCGGTCGACCGCTGCTGATGGGCCGCTATTTCCGGCCGGAAGAAGGCGTGGCAGGCCGCGAGCACGTTGTCATTCTCGCGAACAAACTATGGAAGAAACTCGGCGCCAATCCCAACATCGTTGGTACCACTCTGCGCCTCAATGAAACTCCTTACACAGTCGTTGGCGTGGAGCAGCCGGGAGCTAACGCTCACGGCGAGGATGTGCAGCTAACTGTCCCACTCGTTTTCAAGCCAGAACAGATCAATCACGACTTTCATTGGCTCCTGGTCACGGGTCGTCTTAAGCCGGGCGTGACAAACAAGCAAGCGCAGCAGGATATGGACGCGGTCACCAACCACATCGCCGAGATGTATCCCAAGAGCGACCAGGGCTGGGGCGCTTACGTTGAGCCGCTCAAGAACAATTTCTTGCCAAAGGACCGTATCAAGATGCTTTGGCTGCTTCTGGGCGCGGTCGGGTTCGTATTGCTCATTGCTTGCGTTAATGTTGCCAATTTGCTGCTGGCACGCGGCATGACCCGACAAAAAGAACTCGCGGTGCGCAGCGCGCTGGGAGCCGCTCGCACCACCATTTTCGCCCAGTTCCTGACGGAGAGCGTACTTCTCGCACTCGGCGGCGGAGCCCTTGGAATAGGCGTCGGATATGCCATGCTGCGTGGACTCGTCGTAGCCATGCCGCCAAATACGCTGCCGACCGAGGCTAATCTCAGCCTCAATATGCCGATCCTGCTTTTCACTCTTGCAGCAACCACTATGGCCGGGATTCTCGCCGGACTTGCTCCTGCATGGTATGCGTCGCGTGTCGATCCCGCTGAGACTCTCAAGGAGGGCGGCCGAGCAGGTACCGGTGCCGGCAAGCATCTGCTTCGCCGCATTCTCGTGATCGGCGAATTCGCCCTCGCACTCGCTCTGCTTGCGGGCGCCGCACTCACCATCCACAGCTTCTGGAACCTTGCGCAGGTCGATCTCGGAATCAAGACCGACCATCTACTCACGTTCTTTCTTCCTGTTCCGGAATCGCGCTCCAAGGATCCCGATCAGATCACGGCGTATTATCGCGACATCCTCGCCCACATAGCTGTTGTTCCCGGCGTCACTCACGCCACAGCAATGACCGGCCAACCGCCTTACGGTCCCGGCTTCGGCATGCCTTTTACCCTGGAAGGCGGCCAAACGTACACCAATCAATCTCAACGGCCAGGTACTCGCTTTGGCATGGTCACACCCGACTACTTTCAGACCTTCGGAATTCAGTTGGTTTCGGGACGCAGCTTTACTGACCAAGACACCTCAGCCAGCGTCAAGGTCGCCATGGTCAACCAGGATTTCGTGCACAAATTCCTGAAGGGCAAAGACCCGATGCGTCAGCGTGTGCTCGTAGAGCAACTCATTCCTGGCGTGACCAAGCTGGGACCACCCATTGCGTGGCAAATCGTGGGTACCTACCACAATGTGCATACTGCCGATCAACGCGAAGAGAACCCGGAGATGCTCATCCCCTTCTGGCAGATCCCATGGCCGCAAGCCGGATTCGGAGTCCGCACACAAGAGAATCCGGCCACGATGTTGAAGAGTGTGGCCGCGGCGGTGCATGGGGTCGATTCGACTGTGGCCCTCGCCCGCCCCAAAACGATGGACGAAGTAATCGACGAATCGATGGCCGGCGAGCGGTTCACGCTCATCCTCTTTACCACCTTTGCTTCGGTCGCTCTGTTCCTCGCTGCACTTGGTATTTATGGCGTGATGTCGTTTTCTGTGGCTCAACGCGGGCATGAGATCGCTCTCCGCATGGCTCTCGGGGCCTCGCGCAATCGAGTCATCGGATTGATCATTCGCGATGGAATTGTGCTCTCGGCCGTTGGATTAGGACTGGGCTTAATCGGCGCCTATTTCGTCGGCCGCGCCATGCAAAGCATGCTGTTTGGCGTACGGGCGCTGGATTTCTCAGCTTTCTTGTCTGTGGCCTTCGTTCTGTTCGCTGCCGCAATCCTGGCTTGCTTTATGCCAGCAAGGCGAGCCGCATCAGTTGAACCCATGCGTGTCCTCCGCACAGAGTAGGGCGAACTTCGACACCTCTGTCGGTGACACGAAGTCTCAGGTTCATTCCGTTCGCAAACTCGAAGTCAGGGAGTTGTCATAGTTGCATGTCAAGAACGCTCTCGATCGCGAGAATAAATGCCGCCTGTATCATCGTGGCTTTGCAGTTGCTTTCGCACAATTCGGTCAAGTTAGCAGATTTATGAGTTCAGAATTTGGCAAAGGCCGGTTGGCCGGTGATTCGGAAGAAACCATTTTTCAAACTGACGAGTGGCTGACAAACCGCGTTGATCCCTGAGTTAAAGCTGCTCCGTGCGCGTTAGTTGTGGGGAAAGTCCTCCTTTAATTCGACACGTGGAGTTAATCGCGCTAGAATCGCGCTGGGTCTTTGCAGCGCTTTACAACGCTTTCAACAAGGAAGGAACATCATGACAAAAGTCAGCCGACGCCATTTTTTGGCTACCGCCGCCTGTGCCGCGGCTGCTGCCCGCCTGGGCGCTCAAAGCACGGGAGCCGCGAAGGTCACCATCGCGCTTCCTGCGGAGGCCACGGGCGCCCACATGCCTGCCGATTTTGTCGGCCTCAGTTACGAGGTTCAGCAGCTTGTCGATCCCAGTTTCTTTTCGCCGCAGAACACGGGACTCATTCGCGAGTTCAAAGCCCTTTCGCCGCACGGTGTTTTGAGGCTTGGCGGCAATACCAGCGAGTTTGCGTACTGGCAGCCAACAGCTTCGTCGCCCGAGCCTGAGCATCCAAAAACCCGGGAAGTGGTTGGGGAGCCGAAGCCGAGCTTTTATGCCGTTCGCGAAGACGCGGTGCGCAATCTGGCGGAGTTTCTGAAAGCCACGGGCTGGAGTTGCCTCTACGGCATCGGCATGGGCACCAACGTGCCGGAGCGAGCGGTCGCCGAAGCCGAGTTCGTTGCGAAGACGCTTGGATCGAGTTTGCAGTACTTCCAGATTGGCAATGAAGTGGACATGTTCGATCGCCACTTGCGCGATCCGAAGACGTGGTCGCCGAAGACTTACCTCGATGAGTGGCTGACATTGGCGCGCGCCATTACTGCCCGGGTGCCAAACGCTGTTTTTGGCGTGCCTGATGTGGCCGCCAACATTTCGTGGTTGCCCCAGATCGCGGAGCTTTGGTCCTCCGTTCAGAATCCGCCTCGCGTTACCACGATGACGCACCACTACTATTTTGGCGGCCCGGCAACCAACCCTGAGGTGAACATTCCCAACCTGATGAAACCGGCGACCATGGCAAAAGTTCAGAAGAACGCCGACATCGCGACGCAAGCTGCGCACAAGATGGGCGCGCGCGTGCGGATGACTGAAGGCAACACGTGCTATCGCGGGGGCAAGCCGGGCGTGTCAGACGTGTTTGCAGCCGCGCTGTGGGCTGCCGATTACTCACTGCTGCTGGCCAGCAATAACTACTCCGGCATCAATCTTCATGGTGGCACTGGCAAGTCGGTTGCCAACTCGGTGGGCGGCAGTTTACCCGGCGATACGCTACTTCAACAGGAGGGAAAGAGTGCTGAGCAAATCGCCTCGCACCCGCACCCGTTCTATACGCCGATTGCGACATTCGGCTCGGAATACGTGTTGGAGCCAGTTGCGTACGGGATGAAATTTGCCGGGTTACTCAGCGGCGGCACCTTCCTGCCGGCGGATTTGACCAAGAAGCTACAGGAATCGGGCGTCAACGCGTCAGGGTATGCGGCCAAGATGCCCAGCGGAGATGTTTCCGTCATCATCCTCAACAAGGATGCAGACAAGGATCTGGAGCTGACGCTGAATTTTGGCAACGGTAAGTCGGGAGCGGTTGCGCTGGAGACGCTGCATGCGCCCGCGATCGACAGCCGCGAGGCGCATATCTCGCCCGGGTCAGCGGACAAGTTGAAGGGCGGCAACTACACGGTTGCGGTAAAGAAAGCTTCGGGTATGCGGATTACCCTCAAGGGCTGACCCAGGCCGAAGCGACTTGAAAGCACAGAAAAGCGCGCTGCCGAGGGGACCCGGCTGCGCGCTTTTTTGATGTGCGCCGCTGGTTAGCTGTGCTTGATAAAGCCTCCAGTGTGCAATTCCGCCATCGCCTGGCGAATCTGCTCCTGGGTATTCATCACGATGGGCCCGTACCACGCCACCGGCTCTTTGAGTGGCTTGCCGGAGACGAGCAGGAAGCGAATGCCCTCCGGCCCGGCCTGAACGACGATTTCATCCCCGCGATCGAAGAGCACGAGCGAATGGTTTTTCGCGTCGTACACCGGCGTGGCGTTTGGATCAACGGCCGACTCGGTGAGCACTGCCTGCGGTTCGCTGGCGTCGCGGAAAGTGCCTGATCCTGCGAAAACGTAAGCGAACGCGTTCCGAGTTGTTTCTACCTGGATGCGCTTTCGCGTGCCTGGAGGAACGGAGATGTCAACGTAACGAGCTTCCGCAGACATTGACCCAGTGGCAACGCCTTCGACTGGCCCGGTCTTGCCCCAGAACTCGCCGCAGATGATGCGCGCCTTTGTGCCGTCGTCCTCCGTGATCTCCGGGATGGCGGACGAGGGAATGTCCTGATAGCGCGGATCGGTCATTTTGAGCGAGGCCGGTAGATTGGCCCAGAGCTGGAATCCGTGCATGCGGCCGTTGGCATCGCCTTTGGGCATTTCCTGGTGCAGAATTCCGCTACCCGCAGTCATCCATTGCACATCGCCCGCGGTCATGCGGCCCTTGTTGCCAAGGCTGTCGCCGTGGTTAACTTCTCCTGCCAGCACGTAGGTGATGGTCTCGATACCGCGGTGTGGATGCCACGGGAAACCGGCGACATAGTCGGCCGGGTTCTCATTGCGGAAATCGTCCAGCAACAGAAACGGATCGAACTCGGCGGTTTTTCCGAAGCCGAAAGCGCGCTGCAGTTTCACGCCTGCACCCTCGATTGTCGGTTTAGTTTCAAGAATCTGCTTCACTGCGCGAAGTGACATAAGCGACCTCCCTTGCGGCCAGCCGGAGTGCCGGCCGCGCTGTCCCATGGTGCGACACTTTATTGCGTACAAGTAATAGATGCACGAGCAAGATATTCGTTGCAACAAGTATTTCCCTGTTTCCGACTGCACGGTGCCGAATTCGTGTGCGTGATCGAGTAGCCTCTATGCCATAAGCGGCACGTCCGCCCCGAAAATGTTCATCGGAGTCAGTCCGCGTTGGCGCAGTGTGCGCAGGCTCAGCGCGTCGTGACGCTTCGCCAGTCGGCGGCCGTTGTGGTCCAGCACCAGCTTGCAGTGATACCAGGCAGGCGGCGCAAAGCCGAGCGCTTTGAAAATCAATATCTGGCGCGCCGTCGATTTCAGCAGATCCGCTCCGCGCACCACTTCCGTCATCTCCATCGAAATGTCATCGCAAACACTGGCCAGCTGATAGCTCGGGCCGCCATCCTTGCGCCACACCACGAAATCACCAAAGTCTTTTCCGGCAACAAACCGTTGCGGTCCCAGATTCAGATCGTTGAACTCCACAACTTCACCGTCGCGAATGTGAAACCGCCAGTTGATGCCGTCGGGCTCTTCCACTTCCATCGCCGTTGGACCGGGCAGTTGCGGAGCGCGCCATTGCAGTCGGCGGCAAGTGCCGGGGTACACCGGCTCATCGTCGAGCGGCTCGGTTGCAATACTTGAGCGCTCCGGATCTTCATGCGGCGCACCCAATGCGTTTTCAAGGTCCTTGCGCGAACACCGGCATGGAAAAAGATACCCGCGCCGCAGCAGCTTGCGCCACGCTGCCAGATAGATCGCCGTGCGCTTGCTTTGTTCGTACGGAGCAAAGGGGCCGCCCTTATCGGGCCCCTCCTGCCAGCGAATGCCGAGCCAATGCAGATCTTCAAGCGCTGCATCGGCGTAAATCTGCTTGCTGCGTTCCGCGTCCAGATCATCCATGCGCATCGCCAGAGTGCCGCCGGCCTCGCGCGCGCGTACCCACGCAGACCAGAAAGTCCGCGCATGCCCAACGTGCAGAAACCCTGTAGGAGAAGGCGCAAGCCGGCCACGGTATGCAGTGCTCGGCATTGGAGAAGGGCTGGGCATCCTGCGTTAAGTCTAGAACCTGCCCCCGCTCCAGGCGCGTGCCAACTCACTGAGTTGCTTACTTGCTGACTAGCTTAGTCGTCCACCGCTGCAGCGTGTGCTCCCTGGTGCTCGTATTTCCCAATGCTCTCGTTCAAGTGGTCAGGGTCTACGGAAACTTGCACAACATCCATCTCGTTGTGTTCCCGGTCAATGATAAACAGGCCCATATGCTTTCCCTCAGGATGGCAGTAGATCAGCGTCTGCTCACCACTGTTGCGGCTGGTTTCGCGTACCATGAGGGCCCATCCGGGGCCAAGCTTCTTCTCCACCATCTGCTTCAGGTCCTGCCCGTCCACCGTGGCGTTGAAGTGTTCGAACTCCGCCACGTGTAAGCTGCGCACTCCATCGTGTGTGGCTGCGCCCGCAACCAGGCTCACCAGTCCCATCATCGGAATGCGCGTGGCATGGACGTGATACTGGCTCTCAATCGAATCGACAACACCATCGAACCCGCTGACGCCGGTGGCCGCCAGAACAACTGCGGTGGGGACCAGCACGACGATTGCAGCAATCGGAATCGTCCAGATGAACCCTTTCACTCCGATCGGGCGCTTCATTGTGCGCCTCCCGTCTTATCGCTGGTCTTGTCTTTGCCTTTGTCCTTCTCATCCTTCTGCTTATCCTTTTCTTTCGGGCGCGGCGTGTGCTGCACTCCGCTCAAGGGCCCGGTAGGCCCCATCATTCCGCCCACACCGGCAATGCCGCCGATCTTGCTCAATTCGTCCATGCGGATGGGGCCAAGAATCAGAACAATAGAAAGTTCCTTGGGCTCGGCTGACAAGATAAACATGCCACGCGACTCGCCGTTCACCATCTTCATCATGATGTCGGTCGACTCGCCCGTCTTGCGCTCGCGCTCACGTACCATGGACGACCACTCAGGCGTTTCGAAGGCATGCCGTATCTGCTCCACATGCTCCATGGAGTATTCGCCGGGCTTGTCAAACTCGTAATCGCGGACGTAGATGCCATCCAGTCCCATGATCAGTTGGCGAGTGGCCGCATCTCCCTCGTTTTTGCCATTCATGAACTTCGCCGCAAACTCCAGCATGTTTTTGCCCAGCGTAACCTCTGTAACGTTTGCTGCGCGCGCGGCAAGATCTTTTTCGATGGGAGCGGGCAGCGGTATCGGCGACGATTGCGCAAACACAGTCAAACTGCCCATGGCGGCCGTTAGAAGCAAGCTTGTCAAGACTCCAACCTTCATGGTGTTCCCTCTCTTACTCTGCGTTGCGGCTATGTTCCGCAAGCTGCTGGTTCATCTGCTTGAGCGCGTGGCTGGTAATGCGTAGCGCCGTCAAGACCTGCTGCCTCGCCTCTTCGCCCTTTCGGTGCTCTTCCGCGTTGTGCCACAGATAGGCTCCGCCGGCCATAGCAGCCAGGACAATGGATGCTGCCAGCCGTTGCCACATCAAAAGCCGCGCATGCACGTGTTCGGTATTCTGCCGCTTGCGGTGTTCAAGAATCTTTTGCTTTAGCCTTGGCGGAGCAGGCCGGCGCAACATGGCCTGGCGCAGCTCTTGTTCAAAATCGTCCATCGGTTCAAACTCCACGGATGTACTCCCTCAATTGACATGTGGCCTTGGATCGCAGCAGTTTGAGCCCGCGTTGCAAATGGCTCTTCACGGTTGCCAATGGAGCGTCCAGCGCTTCGGCAATCTCCGCCGGCGTCATGTCCTCCTGGTAGCGAAGAACGAGAGCAGCGCGTTGTGTCTCGGGCAGCGTAGCCAGCAACCGCTCCAGCCTTGTGGCCAGTGGAGAGCTGTGCTCTTCCACCTGCGCCCCGTGATGCTCATCGACCTCCACCCACAGGTCCATCGCTCTCACTTTTCGCCGCCGCAACGCATCGGCTGAGCGGCTCATGGTTACACGGCGCAGCCACGCCAGCGCATGCAACGGCGATTCGATCTTGCGCAAGCTATTATCCAAGGCCAGAAAGACATCCTGCGCAATCTCCTCGGCAAGACCGCGATCCCCAGCCATCCGAAGAGCGAGAGAGAACACCATCGACTGATGTTCATTCACGAGTTGTTCGAAATCTGGTTGCCAATCGCGCGCCATACTCGTTGCTGCTACTCCCTTATCCGCAGAAAAACCATCCCTGGAATGCAGAGATTTACGTTTTTGCTTGGAAAAAGTTCACACAGAGGCGCAAGGCCGGACTGGTTCTGTACGAGCGCAGGATTTCTGATCAACCGGAAGGCGATGCGCAGTTTTCCCACGCATCGGATAGGCCTTCAGTTCGCAACGGGATGTGTTGAGCCAAGCTGGCCTCATGCCCGGCCAGCACCCCACATCCACTACCGCCGGTTCAGCAACGCTTGCAATCCGTGCGGTGGGCGGTTCACCCGTGGAACGTGTGCGTTCCTCTCCAACCGGTACAGCAGATAGATAACCATCCCCGTGCCTGCCACCAGAACGCCGGCAATTGCGCACATGAATACCATTAAGAACTGGAGCGACTGCATCTCATCCATCGCATTACCCCTGTTCTCAGGCTCGCGGGAGTGGGGGCAAACCCACGGGTCGAAATGAGATATCGGTCTTGCGAAGATCAACTGCCCCGAACGTATAGCATGAAAAAGATCACAAGCAAGCATCTTCATTGCATAGCTCCCTATCTGCCATCAACTTAACCATCCAATGGGCGGGTTCGCGTACCCGGTACTCTGCCTTGGGACATAAGTGGTATTGTCCTCGCGTAACTCCCCTTCCTAAACTCTTTCTCAAAAGACCTGAATTCAGGTACATACTTTTCTTATGAACCCTAGCAAACTGGCCCTCCCGCTTTTCCTGCTGCTCGCGGCTGGCGCAGGATTCTTTATCTATCGGGCCATGAACCAGCCCACGCAGCAGTCCGACGACTTTCGCACCATTCTCAATCTCACGCCCGGCTCCTTGATCATGAACTGCGGACAGCCCACGCTCAGCACCATTGGCGTGGTTGGCGACAGCGCCGGCGTACAGGATCTCCATTACCACCCGACCGAAACGGATGAAATCGTCTTCCGCTTCATTACTGAAGACGACAAGAACTGGCAGAGCCTCGGTGCCTGGGAGCATGTCAACGCCATCGACGCCCTCGGCATCCCGGTCAGCGCCACCGCCGCAGTCAACCGCTTTTCATGCGCGGGCAAAAACAAAGATCAGGGTCCTATGCTCCCCGTCGGAGCCAACCAGACGGGTCGCTGGACTGGAGATCTCGCCAGCATTCTGAACCCAGTGGCGATGCAGATGTTCGCCTTTGCCCAGCAGCCGCAGGATCCATGGCTAGTCAAAGCGCCGAGCGCTGGCTTCGTGCTCCCACCGCCGCATGTCAACTATTTCAATCCCGGCAACTCCGGTATTGTGCATACCGTTACGCCCTGCCCGCCCGACACGAAACCCTGTCTCGTAGTCTCCTTCGCCGAGTTCAACGAGGGCATGAACGGCGTCATCCTTTCCGAGCGCAATAACGACTTTCAGGCGGCCATCGACCGCCTCACCCGCCACGGAACCGTCGTCGTGCGCCTCCCCGCCAATGGCGATGACCGCGACGCAGCCATCAACGGCATCGTTCGTCTCGAAGTTAAAGCCATCAACATTATCGCCGTGCGCCTGCGTGACGACATCATTCGGCTCTCCCCCACGGACCGCGACTCCGCCGAAATGAAAAGCAAAAAACTCACTGGCCTGTTGCACGACGAGCAGGTGCGTCGCCTTCTCTGGAAACAGGCAGTATCTGCCAACCGCCCCTCGCCCGCCGTAGTCTCAGGCGGACAGGCCTCCTCCAACGTTCTAGCCTTCAATACCAGCGCCCTCGAGCGCATGTCGCAAATCCATGTAACCGGCACCTGGCCATAGAAACAGCCATTTGCTGCCAGCTCTCAGCAGATGAACCACTCGCCAACTTGTCCTAATGTGTCGCTCGTAGGTTCCACCTTGTGCCTCATTCCCGGCCCTTGTGGTTCAATAGAATAGATGGGTACACGTCGGAGAGATACGGCTAGAGGACGATGGATTGCGGCAACCCGCAAAGCACGAGAGCTGCGCATGGTGGCCAGCGCTCTGGCCTCCACCGGCCACCCCGTGCTCGCCCAGATCGTGCCGGCCCGCTTCTGCAATCTCTCCTGCGCCTACTGCAACGAGTACGACAAGGTCAGCGAGCCGGTGCCGCTTGAAGAAATGTACCGGCGCATCGACCACCTTGGGCGTCTCGGCACCGCCATGATCGGCATCTCGGGCGGCGAGCCCCTAACCCACCCGCAGCTCGACGAGGTCATCGTTCGTATGCGCGGCACCGGCGCCATTGCCGGCATGATCACCAACGGCTATCTAATCAACGTCGAGCGCATCGAGCGCCTCAATCGCGCCGGCCTCGATCATATGCAGATCAGCATCGACAACATTGAGCCGGACGACGTCTCCAAAAAGTCCCTCAAGGTGCTGGACAAGAAGCTCCAGATGCTCGCCGAACTCGCCGAGTTCCACATCAACATCAACTCCGTCGTCGGCGGTGGCATCCGCAATCCCAAAGAAGCGCTCATCATCGGCAGGCGCGCCATCGAGCTCGGCTTCACCTCCACCATTGGCATCATTCACGACGGCGACGGCCAGCTCAAGCCCCTCAAGCCCGAGGAAGCAAAGGTCTACGAAGAAATGAGTGGGTGGAAGAAGGTCAACTACTCGCGGTTCGACGACTTCCAAGCCGCCATCGCCGAGGGCCGCCCTAATGATTGGCGTTGCCGCGCCGGATCTCGCTATCTCTACATCTGCGAGGACGGACTGGTGCACTACTGCAGCCAACAGCGCGGCTACCCCGGCGTGCCGCTGGCCGACTACACCACAGCCGACATCAAGCGCGAGTTCCTCACCGCCAAAAGCTGCTCGCCGAATTGCACCATCGGTTGCGTCCACAAGATCAGCTACATCGATCACTGGCGCGCCCCGCAAGTCCGTACCATCTCCCCTGGCGGCAACAGCGAGCTCGTCCAGATTCAGAGCTGAAAGCTGCAAACTGCCTTAAAATGGTTCTGCACCGTTACTTCTTAAGCTTGTTTTGAGCTTGGATCGAGGATCCCCGCGGATGGCAGTTTTGAAATCGCAATTGGTTACACAGGTCGAATCAGCGGCCGCAAAGGCCGGCCTTACACTCAGCACCGTAACGGAGGGCGCCGACTTCAAGGGCCGCCCCACCGCCATCTTCGAGCTGACCTTACCCGCTGCCGCTACGGGTGCACGAACCCTCAGGCTTGAATTGAGCGAGGGCTTCAACTTCGATAAACCCGACCTCCTGCCGCAGATGACCGCCCACCTCGCGGCCCAGGCAAAGCGATTGCGCAATCCGCGCCCTGAGTGTTACGTCACCCTCGGGGGACTGCCCATTGCGTTCGGAAAATTCGAGTGGCCGTTTCACCAGTCCACCTCCGGCGCGGACACCTTCATCGTCCACGGCGAAATGTACCTCGCCGATGGCGGCGATCACAATCTGCATGCCAAAATTGCCGCGGCCGTTACGCTGACCTTCGCCGAGATCGTTCCTGCCATGGAGCAGCCATACGCCGAGACCTTCGTCTACAACGCGGTGCGCAAAACGGTGGACCTTGGCCAATTGGAATTTCTCAAGAGCGGCAATCGTCAGCCCGTACCGGTTACCACCCGGTTCTTTAGCCGCTGGCAAAAGCGCTTCGTGTTTACGGATACGAATGAGAGTGAGAGGCTGAAATATCTGCTGAGCAAAGTGTACTGGCTCTCTGGTGTGCTCGGCGACAGCAACCCCGTGTGGATTGCCGACCCCCGGGACGCGCAGTACCTCAACACCACGGAACAGGATCTGCTTCAGGCGGCCAGGAATGACGCTGCCGAAGGATTGCTGAAGCTCGACGGCGAATATGCCGCGCCCACTCCAGCACTGATGGCGCGCGCTCCCGAGTACCGCGCCGCCCTTGAAGCCGCACTGGACTTCACCAAGCCCAAGTTCAACGAATCTATGCGCTCCGGCCAGGCAAACATGTAACGATCTAGCCGCGAAAAGCTAAAGAGCGCCGCCGCACCCAGAGCAGAAGCGGGCAGTCGAAGGGTTGAACTGATTGCAGCGCGGACACTTGCTTTCCACTGTTCCCTGATCAGTGATGGGCGCGGCGTGGAATGCCTGCCCAAATACAGGCATCGGAATCCCAAGCGCGGCAGCAATGCCCGCTGCCTGAATCGCATTGAATTCCCGCACCCGCCCGGGCATGAAAAAGCACTCAATAAATCCCGCAATTGACGGTATGCCCGTCCAGAAGAAACACAGGTAAAGTATCCCGAGCCCGGTTCGGCGCAGATAAAAATGATGAGCGCCAAAGGTGCCCAGGAACAGGGCCAGCAGAATGCCCACAACCTCGTCGCGGCGCACAACTTCGTACTGCTGATAGAAGATCGCTTGCGGATTTGGATAGGCAAAGCTGCTCATTAGCATCTCCTTACTACTGCGCATGAGAATACGCAGCCAGTGAACCGTCGGTTCCCGACGCCTCAGGCCCTGCCGGCAGGAGAGCTACCCAAGTATGTCTCTGTCTCCCCAGACATTGGATTTTCCCATATTTCCACGATCCGCCTAAACCAAAAATCATCGATAGAATCGAATCCATCATGAGCGAAACGAATCCTTCAGCAACGGCCAGCGGAACCTTCCTTATCGGGGGCGATTTGCCCGTCAACCGTTTGGGCTACGGAACAATGCGCCTGGTCGGCGACGGCGCATGGGGCGAACCGGCAGACGAAGCCGAAGCACGCCGTGTGTTGCGCCGCGCCATCGACCTCGGCGTAAACCTAATCGATACCGCCGACGCCTACGGCCCCGAGATTGCCGAACGCCTGATCGGCGAAACGCTCGCGCCGTACGCAAGCGGCGTCGTCATCGCGACCAAAGGCGGCATCACCCGCCAAGGTCCGGCGAAGACGGAGTATGTCGGCCGTGCCGGCTACCTCATTCAATGCGTCGAAATGAGCCTGCGCCGCCTCAAGCTTGAGCGGATTGATCTCTACCAACTGCACCGCATCGATCCGCGCACGCCCCTTGAAGAACAACTCGGCGCGCTCAAGCGCATGCAGGAACAGGGCAAGATCAGGCATATCGGCCTGAGCGAAGTCACTTCCGCGCAGATCGAAGAGGCTCGCAAATACGTCAATGTGGTGTCGATTCAAAACCGCTACAGTCTCGGCGACCGCAGACACGAGGAAACGCTCAACTGGTGCCAGCAGCAGGGAATTGGCTTTCTGCCCTGGTATCCCATCGCCGCCGGAAAGCTGATGAAGCCCGATCATCCAGCAGCGGCAAAACTGGCGCAGTTGGCAAAGCAGCACAGCGCTACCGTGTCACAGCTCGCGCTGGCTTGGCTGCTGCATCGCTCGCCGGTACTGTTGCCCATTCCAGGAACGTCTAAAGTCGCGCATCTTGAGGAGAACGTGGCAGCAGCCCAGTTAAAGCTGACACCGAGAGAATGGTCAGAAATTGAAGCTGCAACTGGTGCCTGATCAAACTCAGCTTATTCGGCTAATAGAGCCTTCTCAATGCGCCGGTCGGGAACCAGCCAGATCAGGGCGACCACAACATAAAATAACTGGGCCATCCAGTGGCCGAAGAACGCCAACGGAATCGCCACCGCATAAATCACAACCGAGAGGACTCCTTTGCGGTCATTGCCAATCGCTCTTGCCAACATGGAATTCGAGCCCTCCGCGGAGACGAGTCTCCGCTCAAGTATCCAATAGGCCAGCGCGGCCATCATCAGAACAATTCCGTAAAGAGCCGCAGGCTGAGGTGCAGTGCCGTTTTCGCCCATCCACGCTGTGACGAACGGAAATAAAGAGAGCCAGAAAAGCAGATGCAGGTTGGCCCACAACACGCTGCCGTTTACCCGTTTGGCAGCATGCAGCAAATGATGATGATTGTTCCAGTAAATGCCAACATAAACGAAGCTCAGCACGTATGCGAGCAAAACCGGCAGCAGCGGACGCAAGGCGCCGAAATCTCTGCCCTGCGGAACGTGGAGTTCGAGCACCATGATGGTGATGATGATGGCGAGCACGCCATCGCTGAAAGCTTCTAGACGGCTCTTCGACATCGCCTGCAGTGCTCCCTGATCGAAACCGGCAAAACCCGTTGACCGAGCTGGACAATCCAGCGGCCAATATGCTCCAGCCTACCAACTTACGCACAGCCGGAAAATCAAATCCCCTGTTTCGCCCAGGGATAGAGTGTGAGCTCACACCGCTTTATGCACAGCACGAAGGCCCGCAGCAGTTCTTTGCTTGCGGCTTCAGCGCGTAGACTTTCACGCTGGCTGCTGCCTCGTTCACGTCGTATTCGGAGAGCAGCTTGCTCAAATCCTCGTGCACACTTGGCGCGGGCGGAGCACAGCAGGAGCTCTCCGCTATCTTGAACGGCGAATCGGCATCCATTGCCGGTGAGCAGCAGCCCGATTGATTCTCGACTTTCGCGTAGGCATTCAGGTCCTTTCCGCTGTCCACCACCTCAACGTACTTGAAGCCTGCATCCATCAGGCCCTTTTTGTAATCCTCAATTCGGATGGCCCCCGCAATGCACCCCACGTAAGCAGCTACGCTCGAAGCCACAGCTGCCGGCAACTCGGCTTTCAGTGCAATGTCGCTTACTGCCAGGCGGCCGCCCGGCTTCAGCACCCTATAGATCTCTCGAAACACCTTCGGCTTGTCCGGCGCCAGGTTGAGAACACAATTGCTGATCACGCAGTCTACTGATGCATCCGGCAACGGCAGTTTGTCGATTGTCGAGAGGTAAAACTCAACGTTCGTATAACCGCCGGATTGTGCGTTGGCGCGGGCACGGTCAATCATCTCCGGCGTCATATCGATGCCGATCGCCTTCCCGGCAGGGCCCACCTTCTTCGCGGCCAGAAAAACGTCCAGGCCACCACCTGAGCCAAGATCGACTACCACTTCGCCCGCCTTGAGATGTGCGGTTGCCGTAGGATTGCCGCATGAAAGGCCCATATTTGCCTCAGCAGGAATCGACGTCAATTCCTCGGCACTGTAGCCGAATGCCTCTGCCACCGCCCGAACTCCCGAGTGCTCGTTGGAAAGAGAGCTCTCAGCCACTGCGCCATATTTGGCCTTTACTGATTCCAATAACTGTTTTGACATGCATCACCTCACAACATATTCGCTAAGACGACTATATGCTTGACTCTCGTATTCGTCAATGCGAATATATGTGCATGGCCGTGAAAACTCAATTCAACCTGGTTCGCTTCTTTCAGGCGCTCGGAGATTCCACCAGGCTTCGCCTGCTGAACCTGATGGGCGATCGCGAGATCTGCGTCTGTTACCTGGTTGAGATACTCGGTTCTCCGCAGCCCAAGATATCGCGTCATTTGGCGTACCTGCGCAATGCGGGCATTGTTGCGGCGCGGCGCGAGGGAAAATGGATGCACTACCGCATCGTCATGCCTCCGCATCCAGGAGCAGCGCACATCCTCAGGCAGACTCTTGAAACCCTTCGCGAAGAAAAAGCAATGCAGGCCGACACTGCCAGGCTCGCCAAAGTCTGCTGCGCTCCCAGGCAATTGGCTACTTTGGCTGGTGCCCCCGAGCCCGTGTCAATATAACGGACTTGATGTTTCCGGTTTCAGGCATTGTGGATATGCGGGCAGCGCGTGCGGCGCGTTATTCTTGGCTCGATGGCCTACTCTCTTTCCGTTGTGCTGATCACGTTGAACGAGGCGATCAACCTGCCCCGCACGCTTAAAAGCGTCAGTTGGGCACAGGAGATTGTCGTCGTCGATTCAGGATCAACCGATGAAACCGTCGCAATGGCGCGGGCTGCCGGTGCGCGAGTCTTCCAGCAATCGTGGAAAGGCTTCGCGGCCCAGAAAAATTCAGCCATTGCACACGCCACCTGTGACTGGATTCTTTCGCTCGATGCCGATGAAGAAGTGACCCCGGAACTTGCTCGTGAAATTCGGGCAATTCTGGAACAGGTTCCACCGTTTAGTGCTTACCGGATCCGGCGACTCAATCATTTTCTCGGCAAGCCACTCCGCCATGGCGGATACTGGCCGGATTCAAAACTGCGCCTGTTCAAACGCGGGTGGGCTAAGTTTGCCCAGCGGGCGGTACACGAGAGCATGGAGTCTGGCGGTCCAGAGGGCGAACTCCACAATCCGCTCCTCCATCATTGCTATCCAAGTATCGAAGAGTACGTGGAACACGTAAACCGCTACAGCACCCTCAGCGCATGGATGCTGATCGAGTCGGGCCGCGCTCCGCAGAATCTGGCGGCATTGTTCTGGCACTCGGTCGTTAACCCCATCGCCACGTTCCTTTACAACTACATTTTCCGGCTGGGGTTTCTTGACGGCCCTGAGGGGCTGCTGCAACACCTGAACCACTCTATCTATATCCACTGGAAATACGCCAAAGCCTGGCGCGCGCGTGAGGGCAACGAACTATAACGTATGGTGCCCGACGACGAATGCAACCATGCGCAGGAAAAGCAGCAACATGACCAGGAACATAGCCACAGCCATCAACAGATTCAAGCTGTCTTTCAGGCGGTTGTGCGGGTTTGGCTTGACGGACATAGGGTGGCCCGCCGCGAGTCCGACAACATAGTAACCCCATACTGGCTCTTTCGCTACAAAAAAATATCATCGCCGGGCCCCGAGGCACCCTATTCACGCGTTCTTTGCGCATGAGTGGGATACCACGAACCTCAACTCACCAGCGAATATCTCTACCTTCCACTGTCATGACTTCTCTACCTTCCACTGTCATCTTGAGCGCAGCGAAAGATCCGCGGTTGATTCCTTTTCGCGCAACCCGAATAAGCAAGCCAGGGTGCCCAATCCTTCTCGCAGCATCATCGCGAGAAGGGTGGGATAAGCCCCGACTCAACAGTTCGAAGAGTCCGTCCGCAACCAAGCAGTCTCACTCTACCCCCGCGGAATTAAGACCCGACCGGTAAACCCTCAGCTGTAAATTCGTAACCTGAACTCCGGCCGAGGGATAAAGGGTTAACCTCGGATCACGCGGCGAAAGCGCTGGAACGCAGGGAGGTCAGCCCGCGTCTTAGTACCGACTGGCAGGAAAGCTCGAAATTCCGCTATCCTCATCAAAGTACTCTGCCTGCGTGCAGTTTCACCTCGCCCAAAATCCCGAGCGGTGATTCAGGATTTCAAGCTTTACGGCGAGTTTTGCGGCCCGTTTTTCGCGCAAACGCAGCTCATGTTATTCGTAAGAGCGTTAAGGAGAATCTAATGGCGACTGCGACCACCAACCCCGCCAAGTTAAAGAAAGTGCTGGCTGCCTTGGATGGTAACTGGCAGGCGGAGATGGAGGGCTACCACACCTACAATGCCCTCGCCGACCGGGATCCGGAGCCGGTGCGCGCGCAAGTGTTGCGCCACCTCGCAGCCGCAGAACTCGAGCATGCGGCTCTTTGGGCTGAGCGTATCAAGGAGTTGGGTGGCGACGAACCCGTCTATCTGGGCAACCCAGCGGGAGAGGCTGATTCGCTGGCGAACCGTGCGGGAGGCCTCCGCATGGCACTACGTCGGCTTGAGATTGAAGAAAGCCGGCACATCGCGAACTATGGCGAACAACTCAAGGCGCTTGGGGACGAAGGCTCCATCGCCATTCTGGATCACGTCATCGAGGACGAAAAGGAGCATTACCGCGAACTGGGCTCCTTGCTGCGCGGGCACTACACTGCTCCGGCTGGCGCGCCCAAAATCGACGCCAGGGCGGTGTTGGAAGAGATGTTGGCCAAGCGCAATAACGGACGGAAGCAGCCCGGGGCGTGGATAGGCGATGCAATTTACGGCGTCAATGACGGCTTGGGCGCGATCTTCGGAATCGTCTCCGGCGTGTCCGGCGCAACTGCGGGCGATAGCAAATACGTTCTGCTGGCGGGTCTGTCCGGTCTTATCGCTTCAGCTTTGTCCATGGGTTCGGGCGCATACCTCGCTGCAAAAAGCGAGCAGGAGATTTACCACGCGGAGCTGGCGCGCGAACGTGAAGCCATTGAAATGAACAACCCTGAAGCGCGCGAGTTGCTGTCCCTCTACTACCAGGTGAAGGGCCTTCCGGAAGAAGACGCGCAAAAAATGGTGAGTCACATCGCCAGCGATCCAGAACAGCTGCTGCGCGCATTGGCCAGCGAGCGGCTCGGCTCCAGCGAGGAGTCGCTTTCGAACCCGCTCGTCTCAGCCAGCTCGGGCGCGCTTTCAACTGCGATCGGGGCGGCCATTCCGATCATTCCGTTCTTCTTCATGCAGGGCGTGCCTGCCGTTGTCGCTGCGGCTGTTGTGTCACTCATCGCACATTTTGCAGTTGGCGCTGCCAAGAGCCTCATTACCGTTCGCTCGTGGTGGTCTTCGGGGATGGAAATGACGGTCGTAGGTGCGCTCGAAGGCGCAGTCGCCTACGGCGTCGGCATCCTGCTCGGTAAAGGCGGCATGTAGTGGGAGGCATGATACCGCTCGGCGACGTCTCTCGCCGACCGCGCGGGTCCGCATTCGTAACCACGATGATCATTGTGGTCAACCTGTATGTCTTTGTCCTTGAGCTGATCGGCGGCAATCGCTTTGTTTATGCGTGGTCTGTCATTCCTCTTCAGGTCACGCACGGCCATCACACCATCACCCTCATTACCTCAATGTTCATGCACGCCGGCTGGATGCACATCATCGGCAACATGGTGTTCCTGTGGGCGTTTGGCCCCGCAATGGAGGATGCTATGGGACACGTTGCATTCCTCTTCTTCTATCTGACCGGGGGTACTTTTGCCATGATGGCCCAGGTGCTTAGCGATCCTTTCTCAAGGATTCCGTGCCTCGGCGCAAGCGGCGCCATAGCCGCCGTGATGGGCGCGTTCATCATTACCTTCCCGCGCGATCGCATACGCACGCTGCTGTTCTTCCTCATCTTCATCCGCATCAGCTACATCCCCGCCGTATTTCTCATTGGCTTCTGGTTCCTGATCCAGGTGCTCGACTTCGGCTCCATCGCCTCAGTGCGTACCGGCGGCGTGGCCCAATTGGCCCACATCGGCGGATTCCTGTTTGGCGTTGCAACGGCGCGCATCTTCGCAGACCCGCGCCGTATCGCCTTTCGCGGGCCCACCTATCCATAGCCGCGCTTCCATCGTGGCGTAGAGTGCTTCATTCAAGAACACGCGCCGCCTCGGGACGGCATTCGAATGCGCTTTTCCTTACTTGTGCGTCTTCGGCGCTGGAGTCGGAGAACTTGGCGGCGGCGGCACCGCAGACGAAGCTATATCGGAGACGGCCTTCCAACTTCCATTTGCTTCTTTGCGGTAGACAGTGACATAGCTGCCGTGGTCGTTGATCAACCGCTTCGATTCAGGATCAGTCAACGTCAGCGTATACGAGCCATGCGTGTAGCCCATATCTCCAGACGTCGAGGTATCCACCTTTGAGGCCTGAAATTTCAGCGTCATCGCTGGATCGGAGATCATCTGTTTGATTGCAGTTCTAATCGCATCCTTGCCGACACTGGCGGCCGCACCCGGAGCCATCAAAACAGCATTGTCGTCGTAGTTGGCAACGATTTTTTCAGTATCTTTGGCCGCATAGGCCTGGTTCCACTGGTTCTCAAGCTCCGTAATCGCCTGCACATCTGCATCGTGCGTATTACGAGCCTGATTGCACCCCGTCGCCATTAGCATTGCTGAGGCTGCCACACATACCGTCAAAAGGGACTTATTCATCGTTCGACCTCGCTTTCTGAATTTGGGAGGAGGCACCGAAGACCAGGGAGGGACAATCGGAGAGCTGATTCTCGGCAGGACGCCGATGTTACTCAAGCCGGGCGACGAAAATCAAGAACAATAACGCAGTATGCCGGTTCTCTCAAGAAATCCGCGCCACACGCTCCGCAGCAAGATAAGCGAGCCATCCATCCATCCCCGCGCCGGTTTTGGCGCTGGTTTCAAATACCCGAATTCCAGGACGGATCTCATTGACGTTTTCGAG
>Ga0157372_10000564_pt1 | contig 40762 bp, 26 predicted proteins | sample C55metaG_FD_115307 | JGI IMG/M metagenome (GOLD analysis project Ga0157372, IMG submission 115307) | Corn rhizosphere microbial communities from Kellogg Biological Station, Michigan, USA - C5-5 metaG | ecosystem: Host-associated > Plants > Roots > Rhizosphere > Soil | place: USA: Michigan...
AATTATGCTGAGCAGAAAAACGATGCCAACGAGAATGCTTCGGCGGCCGGCTGGGGCCGCGAGATTCTTGCTCCCGCGGCTGGGACGGTGACTTACGCGCGCAATGATGTTCCTGACAACCCGCACCCTGGGCGCCCGCGTGATATGAACTGGTTCGCGACACTACATGACCCGGTTTTGGCCTCTTACGGAAATTGTGTCGTCATCGACCATGGCAACTCAGAATACAGCGTGATGGCGCATATGCAACAAGGCTCGGTCACAGTTAAGGTGGGCGACCGGGTAGCCGCGGGCCAGGTGATCGGAAAGCTAGGGAACTCGGGAAACGCATTCGGGCCGCACTTACATTATCAACTTCAGTTGGGCCCCAGACTTTTATACGATCAGTCGCTTCCGTTCAGGTTTGAAAACATCAATGTTCCACAACTTTCCCGAGGGAGATATTTCAATGAAAAATAGATCTTGCGAGAGTTTTTTGTTGGAAGGCCATCAAGCTTCTCCATGTTGTTTTTCGTTTTCAAGAATAAGGCGAATCGAATTGATGGCAGGCACTTGCGTTCCAAGCCGCATCTAGATCTCCAGGTCTTTGTTGTGCAGATCGGGATCAATTATGCTCTTCAAGCTTGCCATCCTTCCACTGAATCCGTCATCGAGTAAGCCTCAACCGCCCCTGGATAATCGGAGGAGACAGGTATGAGCTTTCGCCGGACTGCGATCACCCTGTTCCTAATCGCATTTGCCCTGGTCGGCGAAAAGCCACAGGCATTTGGGGCATTACGCTTCTTGAAGAGTGAGCCGAATCACTTCGATTTCGGCGATCAACGGACACTACCACCGACATTTGGTACGGGAGAATTCACGTTCGAGCTCTGGATAAAACCCGACGCCTCGTTCCCGGTAGGCTTCACCGATCGCGGAACCCTGAACCAACTTACGGCTTGGAGCAACGCAGACATCGCCCCTTACAGTGCGGCAAACTGGTGGTTTCAGGGAAACTTCCTGTTGGACGGTCATACTCGCCCTGACGGATTTACCCCCGACAAGACGCGCGAAGGAACTTTCAGTTTGCAGTTCTACGGCGGCGGAAGACTGCGCTGGATGTTCGCTGACGACGGTGACGTCGCACCGCTGGGAAAGGTCTGGGCCGTGGAGGCCTATCCCGCGAAAAGCACGCCGTCATTGGTGGACGGCAAATGGCACGACGTAAACTGCGTTCGGAGATGGTTCGGAGCTAGCAAGGCAGAATTAGAGCTTTGGATCGACGGCAGGCTGATCGCGACCCAGATGCTTCCGATGCGGGTGAACATGCGTCAGTTTTGGGACTCGTTACCCCATCCGCGGAATCCGAGATTTGTCGGGGGTTGGTGTTGGGGAAGCGAAGTGATGACCGCATGGAATTACTACTTTACACAGTATGAAGATTACAAAGGGCTGCTTGCAGAACTTCGTTTCTGGGATCGCGCGAAATCGGTCGGAGAGCTTCAAACAAATTTGTCGGCGCCGATAAGTGGCCGTGAAACCGGACTCGTTGGCTACTTCCCATTAGATGAAAACCGGGGTGACACGGCGAGTGATCGGTTGGATCGTTCGCGCATAATTACGCTTCATAACGCCACCTCGGAATCATGGTCTACCGAGAGTGCGTCCATGATGAATTACAAATAAAATAGCAATCCACACGGTATTCTCAGCAGGCTCATTTATGTCCGAAATTGACGTGATTTAGTCATTGTGAGGAGCCCATCTGGCCAATATACTCGGCTCATGAGGCATCAGGAGAAGAGATTCGGAACGAACCATCAGAAATCAATTGTTTTAAGACACTTGATAAACAGTGTGCTTTCGACAACCATTTTTACCTATTGTTTGTTGTCAGTGCCGAGTTTCGGTGCAGTGCCGCGGGTTTCGGCATATCAAAAAGACAGCAAGCCGGTCACTGTAGCGATCGTTTTGTGGGACGGGGCCCAGATCATCGATTATTCAGGTCCGTGGGAAGTTTTTGGCCAAGCCGGCTTCAAGGTGTTTACCGTAACAGACAACCCCGGTCCCATTACAACTACCTACGGCCAAAAGGTGACTGCCGATTACACATTCGATAATAGTCCGCAGGCTGATGTTGTGCTGATACCGGGTGGAGGTGGTACAAGAAAGGTCGCTGAAAATCCACGCATCATCAAATGGATACAGGACCAGTCGAAGAATGCTCGGTATGTGATGTCAGTTTGCACAGGAGCGTTCATTCTTGCGAAGACAGGGTTGCTTGATGGCTTAACTGCCACGACATTCCACTCGGCGATCGACGGACTAGGCCAAGCAGCTCCCAAGACAAAGGTAGTGTACGATCAACGAGTTGTCGACAACGGTAAATTCATCACGACCGCAGGTCTTTCTTCGGGTATTGACGGAGCCCTGTATCTTGTTGAAAAAATTCAAGGTAAGGGTCAGGCTCAGGCAGAGGCATTGGGTCTCGAGTATACATGGCAGGGTGACTCAACACCGGCACGTGCGGCTTTTGCGGATCGCTACCTGCCCGACTTTCAGGGCTTCGATGCCCAGTGGATCTCGGTCACGGGCGGCCTTGACTATTGGGATATGGAAGTAATGATCTCAAAACCGTCCTCGATTCGGGAAATCATTGATCTCGCTCGCAAACAGATCATTTCCGCCACGCCCCATACCGGTTCCGCGGTCACATTAACTGAACGCGCGAGCAAATCGGGTGACGGATCCGAGTTGGCATGGAAATTCAAAGATGATCTTGGCCGCAGCTGGTCAGGGTACGCCTCCGCCGCGCCGGCAACGGATGGACCCAATAAATTCACTATGACCGTAAAACTAACGCGGGAAAAGTTAACCCGTTGAAGACCAGCGCGAGGCCTCAACGTGTACGAAAAGGTCTTGCGTTCGGAGTCTGCGCGGCTAAAAAGCCTGCCGTCGTGGTGGATCTGTTAGGAAGAAGAGACATCGTCTCTAGTCAAAGAGGAAATGTTCGACTGGGCCAGCCTATTGATTTTTATTTCTGTAGCTGCGTTCTTGGTAGCGACTTCCGGTCCTAACACGCTCTAAATAAATTCGCGCAGTGTTCAGGACGGATACCGTGCCGGGATCGCATCATGCGTTGGAATACTTTTGGGCACTTTAGTGCACGTTGCCGCAGCGGCGGCGGGTTTATCGATTTTACTTTTGTCGTTACCCTTTCTCTTTAACATCGTCAAATTTGTTGGCGCGGCGTATTTGATCCGGATAGGGGTGCAAACCGTTCTGTCGGAAACCAAGACAGGATCGATATCCGGAACCAAAGATGGGAGATATGGGTCGATCATGGGCGACGGCTTTTTGGCCGACCTGCTAAATCCTAAAACGGCGCTGTTTCTTCTGGCATTTTTGCCGCAGTTCGTGACGGTCAATCGGCGGTGTTACTCGTCAGTTTGTGTTGCTAGGTGCAATTCTGGCGATTGGTGGCACGACCGGTGATTCGATTTATGTTCTGCTCGCCGGCACCGCGGGAAAGTGGCTTCGAAACAATCTTACGTTTCTTCGATTTTTGCGTTATTTTTCCGGCCGCATCTATCTGTGTTTAGGAATCGCCACAGCTTTCGGACTTAAATGAAAATGCCTTCTCAAACCGCTGGCATTCGCCAACTAGGCGATCCGGCACTACGCGCAGTTTCCCTTAACGTGGATTCATTCAACGAGCCGGGCTTCATAAAGGAACGACTTCGACTTAGCGGCGCGCTCTCGGAATTTCGGAAACGATACAAATTTGGGCGGGCGATATCCGCACCGCAAATTGGTTATCGGAAGAGGTTGATCGCAATGAATCTCGATGGCGAATTTCATATCATCGTGAATCCTCGCATCACCTGGACAAGTCGCGAACGTTTCACGATGTGGGACGATTGCATGAGCTTTCCGTCGCTACTGGTGCGCCTTGAGCGTTATCGTTCGGTATCGCTCCATTTTCAGGACGAGACCGGTAGACACAAGGACTGGGAGCGCCTGGAGATTTCTATCTCCGAGCTTCTCCAACATGAGATCGATCACCTTGACGGAGTCCTGGCGGTAGACCGCGCTTTAGATAGAGATTCGTTCGTAATGCGCGAAGCATTTAACGCAATGCCGGATTATTTCCGATCACTTGTCGACTATCAGATAGGTGAGATCGTGGTCGACACATGATCTTAAGCGAGCTTGTTCGGCGAAGCAGCGATTTGGCGACCAGATGAGAGATAAATCAAATAAGTCAACAAAGTATTAAGGCAAAAATATTTTGGCGTACAACGCGATGAGATACGGCGGTTCGCGGGCGAGTCGTGAGCGTGCTCATGCTTGCATCTGTGGGAATAATGCCTATCTCCCTCGCCGTCGCGGGGTTCATGGTAGCGTGGAGCCTCACCCTGATGTTTTTGTTCGCGGGAGGATCGATCATGTTGGCTGCGGCGTTAGGCGCGCTCCAACAACCGGTACGGGAGATCAAGTAAGCTTAGAAAGGGGGCCTATCAAAGCGAACACAACGGTGAATGGTAGAATTCTCTTAGGGGAAAATCTGAATGGGATCGACGAAAGCTTCAGGGAGTTGGCACGCCATGCCTTTCCAGACAATCATTACTAAATCAAGCCCATCTCTCTCGCCTTAAGAGTGTCGAGCGCGCCACGTCGGGTGGCAAGAAAGCTTCGCGGATGCTGCCAAACTGGTGCCACAAACTTGAACAGATATAAACGGAATTGAAAAACTATAACCACGCACACACGGCGTAAATTATTGATTTAGTTAGAAGTTCCTAGTTATTGTCGCGCTTACGGGATGACCTGTCGATGGATTCATAACCCCAAGGTCGGGAGTTCGATCCCCCCCGCCACCAATAGAATCAAACACTTACGGCAGGCTGGCACCTGCCGTTTTTGTTTTGGTGCCTAATTGGTTCTTACAAAATTTCTGTGGATTCGTCATGTCTCTTAAATCGCTATGCAGATGACTTTTTTCCCAAAATCGATAAGCAGTTCGGCTGGTAGCCTCATGAGGGGGGCCTCAGAAAGCAATGGGGATCAAACCAATTCCGCCCGACTTGTACGGTGAGAACCGGCGCGGATCGTTGTTACATACTTAACTTTTGACTACAATTGTTAGCGGTAACAAACTTGTAAGTCTTGGTAATCGAGACGGAATACCTGATCGATCAAACTCTGAGGAAGAGAAAAGCGATGAGAAAGCTTTGCGTTCTGATAAGCGGATTTGTTTTCTTGCTAGGCCTGCTATCCATCTCAGGCCGACACGATAGCCTTACGGTGTTGGCCCAGACATCGGGTCTAACAGGAAATTGGGCAGTGAAGATGCCGAGAGCCGACGGAACCAATTCAAAAGTTTATTTCAATCTGCGTCAGGAGGGCAATAAGATCACCGGTACTATTCGCTCGACCCAATTTTTCTACAAAATTTCGGACAGCTCCATTGGATCCGATGGAGTGATCACCTTAACGGCGTCTATGAAGGACGGAAAAAGTGACCGCACGGTAAAGTATGAAGCTAAGCTCGTTGGTGACCAGCTGCAACTTTCAACCAGGCGGCGACCTGAAGATAAGCCGACCGAGTCGATCGCGCGTCGCGTCCCTGACGGAGAAGGTGCAATGCCTGCGCGGCTGACGCTTCCGGCGTTAAAGAAAATTCCCGCGAATGGTCTTGCCAAAACGCCGCCGATGGGCTGGAACAGTTGGAACCTGTTCAAGTCGAGAGTGAATGACGAGATCGTTCGGGGCATCGCCGACGCGATGGTAACAAGCGGGATGCGCGACGCCGGGTACGTTTACGTCAACATCGACGACACCTGGGAAGGCGAAAGACGCGACCCGCAAGGCAATATTACGACCAACAGCAAATTCCCCGATATGAAGGCGCTGGCCGACTATGTCCACAACAAAGGGTTGAAGCTCGGAATATACACCTCGCCAGGGCCGAACACGTGCGCCGGCTACGAAGGCACATATGGTCATGAAGAGCAGGACGCGAAGACATTTGCGGCCTGGGGAATCGACTATGTGAAGTATGATTGGTGCGGCGCGCGAATTCTTTACACCGACGAAGAGATGCCGCAGGTATATCAGAAATTTGGCGAGGCGTTGCAAAAGACGGGTCGCCCGATCCTATACAGTTTGTGCCAGTACGGTCGCGATGACGTTTGGAAGTGGGGGCCGGATGTCGGCGGGAACGCATGGCGAACTACCGGCGACATTTCAGACAGGTGGGAGTCGATGACAAGGATCGGATTTAGCCAAAGCGATCTGGCGCAGTATGCGGCGCCTGGGCACTGGAACGATCCTGACATGCTTGAGGTCGGCAATGGCGGAATGACGGCAGACGAATACCGAACTCATATGTCGCTGTGGTCTTTATTAGCGGCGCCGCTACTGGCGGGTAACGACATCCGCAACATGAGCCCCGAGACAAAATCGATATTGATGAATCCCGAGGTCATAGCCATTGACCAAGATAAGGCCGGCAAGCAAGGTACACGTGGCCCGCAACAATCCGATCAGGAGATCTGGGTCCGCGAGCTGGCGGACGGCGCACGCGCGATTGGCATTTTCAATCGTGGCTCCGCACCGGCTGATATGACGCTAAAATGGGCCGATGTCGGTTTTTCGAAACCTCCAGCTAAAGTACGCGATTTGTGGGCACACGCGGATGTAAAAGCCGAGGGTTCGGAATATAAGGTTACGGTGCCGATGCACGGCGTGGTGCTTCTGCGCCTGAAGTAAATGCGGGCAGAAATTTAATATTTGCGATAGAATTTGGCGATCGCTAAATACAGAATTTAACAGTCGAGCCTTACTTAATATTCTTTGTTTTGAACTCGATCTATCTTCAAATCGGGCACGTTCGAAACCTGGCTGGCGTTGAAGTCAGCGACATCACGCAAGACGAATGTCTTCCCTGCCGGATGCCGCTCGGCCTTTACCCGATGAAGATCGACACCTGTAACGCCGCTCAGGATAAACGGTGGCCTCACATCGTCGCTAATATAACTTACATCGACATCGGTCATCGTTAACCCTTTCACGTGACGCACAAAAAAGCCGTACGCGGGAATCTCGCCAAACATCGTTGGCTCGGGATAGTCGGTTTCTTTCTCAGGCGGTTGAAGGGCGGCCTGGGCTGCGGTGCCGCCACCTTTGTAATAGATGCGGATATTGCTTAGCTGCAGATCTTCGATATCGTCGCCGGGAACGCCGCTGATGATAGATGCGTATTTGGGTTCTGCGTTCTGCGCGACGATGTTACTAATGATAACGCGACGGATCTTTCCCTCGGTGATTGATTCGGCTGGACCGCGATTTCGCTTCCCGAGTCGAACAAAAACCGGTGAATTGGCAACATCGCGCATCGTGATGTTATTGATCGTCACGTCTTCGAGCAAACCGCCGTCGACCGATTCGAGCGCGAGGCCTCGGCAATATTCGAAAACACAGTTTGAGATCGTGATGTTCTTGAAACCACCGTTCGACTCGGTGCCGAATTTGATCCGCCCGGTCGGGCTGAACGTGCCGTTGCTCGCTCTGTATTCACGTTTGTACGTGCCGTTCAGCATCGTGCCTTCGTCGTAGCCGCTTACTTCGCAATTGGTGATCGTGACGTTCTCCGTCGCACGCGCGAAACCAAGACCGAATGAGCTTTTCAGACAAATGCCGTCATCGAAAGGCGAATTGACCGTCGAATTTGAGATGCGAACGTGACGGCAAGCGTCGACGTCGATGCCGTCCCGGTTCGTATCTATTTTGAGGTTGTCGATGGTAAGGTTATCGACGCCCGTTGCAAGGATCGCAAAATGGCCGCCGTGCAAGATCGAAACATCGCGGATGATCACGTTGCGGCAGAGTTTCAGACTGATCGATTTATTTCCCCAACTGGGCTCAACGGCATCCTTCGGACTCGGGTATCCAAACGGAAACTTTTCCTTATCGGCCTTCACATTTTCCAGCGCATCATTTTGCGCTTTTGTGCGCGACTGGCTGCCGCTTCGGACAAGACCTTTGCCCCAGATCAGGCCGGGACCCATTATCGAAATGTTCTCGACATTCTCTCCCCAGATCAGGCTGTTATGCCAGTGTGTATGACCAAAATCCTGAAATTTATCCGCTGGGTTAGGCTCGGGCAGGTCGTACTTACCATCGCCATCGTTCGGACTCGCCGCGAGAAGTGTCGAGCCCTGGTCGAAATACAAGGTTATGTTGCTTTTCAGTCTGATCGAAAAACTTCTATATGTTCCGGCGGGAAAGAAAACTGTACCTCCGCCGCTGTTTGAGGCTTCTTCAATTGCCTTATTGATGGCCGGTGAGTCAAGCGCCTTACCGTCACCTTTCGCTCCGAAGATCCGGACGTTAAATTCCGCGCTTGTAAATTTTACCTGCGCCGACAGATTGGTCTGACCACTCAATGCCAAAGACGGTCCCGGGGCAACCGGCTCGGCGAGAAAGATGACCATTCCGAGGCAAACTGATAAAAGAATTCGACCAGAGCTCATACAAATCTCTCCAACAAGTTTCCGATAATTCTTGCAAACTGTCTTGAAAATGTTACCGATAAAAATTACAATTTAGCCGCTAAAAGGTCAATTCAGCAGGGTGTCGATCGCATGCTGCCCCTGATCGAGGGATAAGACCATCGATGTCAAAATGAGTGTAACTCTTGCAGATATAGCCAAGGAATTAGGGTTGTCAAAAATGACGGTTTCGAGGGCGATCAACGATGATCCGCTCGTGAATGCCAAGACAAAGGCCCGCGTTCTTGAGGTCTCCCGGCGGCTCAACTATAAACCAAATCATTTTGCCCGGGCGCTTGTTACAAACAGGTCCTTCCTGATCGGAGTTATTGTACCGGACCTGATGCATTCGTATTTTGCGGAGATCATGCACGGGATCGGTAGTTTTGCTCGATCGGCCAAATATCAAATTGTTATTGGAAATACTGAGGAACAGGTAAAACGAGAGTTGGACGAGGCTGAAGCGCTTCGGTGGCGCACGGACGGCCTGATCATCGCGACAACGATACAGGGTTCGCGGGCAAACGTTTATCAAGAGATGATAGACGAAGGGACGAAGTTAGTATTGATCGATCGCACTCTCGACAGTCTCGACTGTCCCATGGTCACGACCGACAACATCGAGGTAGGGGTACTTGCGACCGAACACCTGATCAAACTGGGCCACAAACGAATTGGTCACCTTCGTGGAACGACCACTTCGACCAGCAAAGAACGGCTCGAAGGTTATAAACAAGCTCTTGGCAGAAATGGTCTCGCATATGACAAGGATCTGGTGATGGAATGCGGTCTGATGGAGTCGGACGGTTATTCCGCAATGAATAAGTGGATCAAGTCAGGCGATGTCCCGACCGCGATATTTGCGGTTAATGACCCGGCCGCGATCGGCGCCATGCAGGCGATGAGTGAAGCCGGAATGACGATCGGCGAAGACATCGCGATCGTCGGCGGCGGAAATATTCACTACGGCGATATGCTGAGCGTCCCCTTGACCACAGTTTCATGGTCGAGAACCGAAATGGGTCAAGCCGCGGCGCGTCTGTTAATACAACAGATCGAGGGCGCCGACTCAGATTCCGGCCGTCAAAAGATCATTCTTTCTCCGACATTGATCGTTCGCAGCTCATGTGGAGCCAAACGTCGTTCCGCGGCGGTCCTTTCCTGATGCAATTCAAAACATGCCGATTCTGGAGCTACGCGAGGTAACTAAGAGGTTTGGCCAAACGATAGCTCTTCAGTCAGTAGATCTATCGCTCGAGACAGGCAGGGTCCACGCACTCATCGGGGAAAACGGAGCAGGAAAAAGCACCATGATGAACATTGTTTCCGGTGCGATACGCCCAGATTCAGGTTCAATGACGCTCCGGCAGTCGCCATACTCGCCGACTGACACGCAGGACGCGCGACGCAAGGGTATTGCTTTGATCCATCAGGAATTGTCATTGGCGCCGCACCTAACTGTCACTGAGAATATACTTCTCGGAAATGAAATGTCGCGTTTCGGCTGGATCGACCGCAAAGCAAGCGAACAAAGCGCGATCGACGCCTTGAACAATTTCGATCATCCGGACATCAGACCGAAAATGGTAGTCGGGCGGCTGTCTACAGCAGCCCGACAGGTGGTCGAAATCTGCCGAGCGCTGGCCTCCGGGGCAAAGATCATTCTCATGGACGAACCGACGAGCAGTCTGCAGCGGGACGATGTGCGACGCCTCTTCAAAGTGATTCGAAAACTGAAGTCGGACGGGATCACGATTGTTTATATAAGTCATTTTCTGGAAGAAGTTCGTGAGCTCGCTGATGACTTTACGATCTTGCGAGACGGTAAAAATATTGTCTCGGGACAGATCGCCGATGTAACTGACGAATTCATCATTTCCAAGATGGTCGGCCGGTCCGTAGAAAAAATATTTCCAAAACGGGACCGGCCGCCGGAGGGTGCCGAAGTAGCGTTGGGCGTTCGGGGCCTGTCGGCTCCGCCGTTATTGAAGGACGCCACGTTTGAATTACGGAGCGGCGAGATATTAGGCATTGCCGGTCTGATCGGGGCCGGGCGCACCGCGATGGTAAGAGCGCTTTTTGGGATCGACGAACCTGCGAGCGGCGAAGTATTGGTCCGCGGAACGGCAGTCAGCGCTCGTGGCGGAAATCCCACTTTCAGACTACTGCAAGGGATCGGGTACGTAAGTGAGGATCGAAAGGACGAGGGTTTGGCCCTCGATCTTTCGATCGCTGACAACGTCACGATAACACGGTTCGATTCATGCTCGAGAATGGGTTGGCTGAACCTCGGTGAGCAGAACATGCAATCCGAAAAGTTGATGGCCGAGCTTGCGGTAAAGGCAAGCTCCGCTTCGCAGACCGTTCGAACGCTATCTGGTGGCAATCAACAAAAAGTTGCAATAGCGCGACTGCTGCATCAACGGGCCGACGTACTGCTGCTTGATGAGCCGACTCGCGGTATCGACATCGGCAGCAAGACAAAGATCTACGAAGCCATCGCTTCGCTGGCAGATCAGGGCAAGGCAATACTTATGATAAGTTCATACCTGCCTGAACTCTTTGGAATGTGCGACCGACTCGCAGTCATGACACGTGGAAGGCTTTCACCAACACGACCGATCGAAAAATGGACCCCTGAGCTGGTTCTAAATGCAGCGATAAGTGCAGCACATAACGAGGCCTTGGCAGATGCGAATGGATACTGATCTGCCAAAGGCCATGAGCAAACGCACCCAGACCGTGCTTAGAAAATGGCTCACTCTAATGGGGCCCTTTCTTGGTTTATTCGCGGTCATATTGTTTTTCGCGGTAATTACCGGACAACCCGAAAAATTTCTTTCTCCATTCAACATTCGGATAATCCTATCGCAAACGGTGATCGTCGCGATCTGTGCGATCGGGATGACGCTCGTGATAATCAGCGGCGGGATCGACCTGTCGGTAGGTTCGGCGATCGCTTTGGCAAGTGTCGCAACAGCCCTTTGCGTAAACGGGGGCATTGACCCGATCCTGGCAGTTCTTGTCGGAATGTTAGTTGGCGGCCTTGTTGGATTTGTAAATGGGGCCGTAATCTCAGGGCTTCGCGTAGTCCCATTCATCGCGACTCTCGGTATGCTGGGGATTGCCCGCGGCGCCGCAAAGTGGATCGCACATCAGCAACCGGTTAACGCGGTGCCGACATGGATCGATGGACTTGTCGTCAATTTTCCCGAGCCTTCATGGTTGATACTGGCTCCCGGGATCTGGCTTGCGATTGCTCTTGCTGTCCTTATGGCAGTTGTTTTGCGTAAGACCGTTTTTGGTCGGAGAGTATTTGCTGTCGGATCAAACGAAGCTGCAGCTCGCGCGTGCGGTATTTCAACCAGTCGACTAAAGATCTGGATCTACGGCGTCGCGGGTCTCTTTTTTGGACTCGCCGGCGTGATGGAGATGTCGCGTCTTCGTCAGGGCGACCCGACTGTTGCGGTTGGTACCGAACTTGACGTTATCGCCGCGGTCGTCATCGGAGGCGGCAGTCTGAATGGCGGTCAAGGGACGATCGTCGGTTCAATAGTCGGCGCCTTGATCATGTCTTTCCTGCGAAACGGCTGCCAGCAAATGGGCTGGGCAAATTACATCCAGGAGATCATCATCGGAGCGATCATAATTGCAGCAGTCGCTTTCGACCAAATTCGGCTCAGACGGAGCTGATAAGTTCGTCTTAATTCCATTTCTTGCAATTCCTCTACTGAAAAACTTTCATATCATCTCACTTTTCTTATTGACAACGAAAAAATTAAATGTTATCGGTAAAAATCATATATGTTAGCGGTAACAGCTCGAGAACCCGATGAAGGCCGCGTCGCCCTTTTTTGTCGACGTAGAGATAAATCCCTGATAAATAATTGGTCATACCAATTGTTCATCAAACCGAATCGGCGCTGCCGGCCTTAAAACTCTCACAGATCTAATTCGGATTTGGGCTAAGCGAGCATCAGGAGGGCTTCCATGGCTAAATTCAGATTCCGCGGTACGGGGCTTTTGGTCATAGTGTTTTTTTCACTCATTTTACAGGTCTCAATTCGATCGCAATCGATCGCGGGCAATATCTCGGGCACTATCACGGATGCCAACGGGGGCGTTTTGCCTGGAGCGACAATTACGCTTATCAGCGAGCAAAGCGGTGCTTCCCGCTCCGGGGTATCGAATGACGAGGGCAGGTTTCAGTTTTCGACAGTTCAGCCGGGACCGTACACGATAAAGATCGCACAGCAGGGATTTCAAACGCTGCAGAAAACCCACACGGTCTTGAGCGCTAATGAAGATCTGGCTCTCGGCGAGCTGAAACTTACCGCAGGCAGCATCAGCGAAGTTGTAACCGTCGCGAGCTCCGGCGCCACTGTCGAAAGAGAAAGCAGTGATCTGACAGCGAGGCTAACTTCGGATCAGATCGACCTTATTTCGACGAAAGGACGTGATATTACGTCACTGCTGCGACTAATTCCCGGTACGACAAACGAGAACGATATTGAAGCAGTTGGTGAAGGATTTGGTACTGATCTGCCCTTTATTTCCGGTCAACGCGGACGTTCGACCGTGCCGATGGTCGATGGGTTAAACGCAGGCGAGCCTAGCGGCTCAAACAAGGTCAGCATGAGTACGAGCCAGGATGCCATCGCTGAAGTAAAGGTCCTGCGGAATAATTACGCTGCCGAGTACGGGAATAACGGAGGAGCAATCATTAGCATCGTTTCCAAGGGCGGCACCAAGGCATACCGTGGAAGCGCGTATTACTTTCTTCGCAACGAGGCTTTTAACGCGACCAACTACTTCGTCAACCGGCAGGGCTTGCCAAGACCACTCTATCGACAGAATATTTGGGGCTTTAATTTCGGCGGGCCGATGCCGTTGCCACGCTTTGGTGAAACCGAACACATGTTTCTCAGAAACAAAGCGTTCTTCTTCGTAAACTACGAGAAACCGCACACGATCACACCGACGGATCCTGTGACCGTCACCGTGCCAACGGCCCTGGAGAGGACCGGTGATTTTTCTCAGTCTCTAAACTCGAGCGGGCAGCCGTTTTTTATTGCCGATCCTTTGCTGGCTCAGCAGGGTAAGGTCTGCAGCTCGCTAGATGCCTCTGGCTGTTTTCATGACTTAAGCCGAGCCACACCGAACAACCCGGCGGGCTTGAATATAATTCCGTTGAACCGGTTCAATCAGAGTACCGCTGCGTTGCTCACGGTCTTTCCGTTGCCAAATACCGATGTCAGGAGCACCAACGGCGGACTCTTATATAACTATGTGACTCAAAGAAGCGTTGACGTTCCAAAGCGCAGCTTGCTGATCCGGTTTGATATTAAACCAACGCAGAACGACAGTATTTTTTGGAAGAGGCAATGGTTTACATCCGACAACGTCGGACTAGGCACCTCCGGCTGGCCCAGCGGCGATCAAAACAGATGGGGGATCCTTTCACACTATCTTTATACCGACAATGGCTGGTCGGCAAACTGGGCCCATGTTTTTAGCCGAAGCATTGTCAACGAGTTCAGTTTTGGTATGCGTCACGATTCCGAGGGCTTTATACCGGACAATTCGATCGTACCGCTCGTTAGTCGTTCGACATACAATTTCACCGCCCCGCAGCTTTTTCCGGAAAATAATGTTCTAGGGTCAATTCCCCGTGTAACAAGTTGGAGCGGCATTCCGGGTACGCCTGCGCAAATTAATTGGTTGACGCGCTGGGGCGCGGTCGGAAGGGATTATGTTCAACCTGCTATCGCCGACAACCTCACGTACACGCTTGGAAACCACGGTTTGAAGTTCGGGATGTATTTCGAACGATTGCTTAACGGTGAGGCTGCCGGCAGCAACTGGTCCGGAACGCTGAGCTTTACAAACAGCACGAGCAGTTGGGGCGCGGCACAGGGAAATACCGGTGACCCTTATGCAACAGCGATCCTCGGATATTTTCAAAACTATTCCGAAGATCAATTTCGCCCTCACACCAATATCGAACAGGACATGCTGCAATGGTACGCACAGGACCAGTGGAAGATCGACCGCCGTCTTACTCTGAACTACGGGATGCGATTCGGTTGGCACACACCGTTTAATCAACGTGATGATATCGGTTCGAGTTTTGATCCCAGCCTGTTTGATACGAGCAACCCGGCACGATTTTATTTGCCGGTATGTATCGCGTCTCTTTCCACATGGAATCCAGCAGTCACTTCCGGTTCCTGTCCGACGTCGAGCAGACGTGTCATAGATCCTGTCAATCCGGGTACCTTGCTCACAAACCTCAATCTAAATCGTACCTATGTCCCCGTTTCGGGCGACTTACTAAACGGACTTCAACTTGCCAGAGACCCAAATACGCCGAAAGGTTACCGGGAATTTAACCATGCGGTCGATCTCGAGCCGCGGGTTGGATTTGCGTACGATCTGACGGGTAAAGCAAAAACTGTCCTTCGAGGCATGTTCGGTATATATCATACACCGCGCGCCGGCGGTGGCACCACCGGCGACTTGACACAAAATCCGCCGGAGCAAAGAAGCTGGACTGTTACGAATGGCAACATTCAGGATCTTGAGACACTGTTCGCTCAAGTACAAGCGACATCGCCGATATTTCCCTGGGGCGCGATCAGAGGGCTTGAAATACATACCCACACCCCGGAAATTTATAACTTTTCGTTTGGCGTGCAGCAGGATCTTGGTTGGGGCACCGTTATCGAAGCGAGTTACGTTGGATCGAGGGCGCGGTGGCTTGGCGAGCAGCGTGATATAAACCAGATCCCGGACGGAGCGCGGTTTGTTAACTGCAATTTGGCCGTGGTGTTGAATGTTACCTGTCACCCGGAAAACCGTGATCCTTTTGCAAGTCTAAGCAGCACGAGTATCACAGGCGGCGCTCTTAACGACGATTTTCTACGGCCTTTCCGAGGTTTCGGAGACGCAATCAATTACGTTACCTTTTCCAGCAATTCGAGATACGACTCACTGCAGGTGCAGGTCAATCGACGGTACACCCAGGGCTTTCAATATGGCATCGCATATACCTATTCAAAGTCTACCGATGATACCAGCGATGATCGCGACGGACTCGTTTATGCCACAGGTACGGCGTTCGGCGGACGTGACTACCAAAAATTCAATTTCGCTCCGTCCGATTTCGACCAAAGACATGTTTTCGCTATCAATTACATCTGGGACATTCCGTTCTTCAGTAAAGGTGGTAACGGATTTGTACGTTCGCTGCTAGGCGGTTGGATACTCTCAGGGACGACGACTTTTGCGACCGGCAAGCCAAAAGATGTTTCAGTAAGTTATAGCAGCGGTACAGTAACGATCAGTAGCGGACAAACTTGTCCGGCTGGCTCTTTTCTCGCAACAGGTTCACCGACAAGCTGTGCCGCGATAACCGATTTTACCGGCGGTTCGACGAATGCTTTTCCGTTTGTAGTGTGCGACCCGAACAAGGCGACCGGCCGCGATCCTAATGGAACACCACTCTTTGTGAATATCGACTGCTTTGTTAGACCTACCAAGCTCGGCGATCTGGGCGACCGTGCCCGAAATGTTCTGCGTCGTCCGAGTATTTTCAATACGGACATCGCCTTGTTTAAGAATTTCAAATGGGGAGAAACACGGTCGGTACAGCTTAGATGGGAAACATATAACGTTTTTAATAAAACGAATTTCAGTGACATCGACTCGAGCCTGACATACGCGTTGTTTCAAGTTAATCCAAGCGGCGGGACATGCAATACAACGACGAACATCTGCACGGCGGCATTCAGGCAAACGAACTCCAGTTTCGGCGCCGCCTCGGCCGCTCGTTCACCGCGAGTAATGCAGGTGTCGATCAGAATAAATTTCTGATCCGGAAATGAATAGATCAACGCAATCACTGATCAGTGGCCGGCACAACGGCTTTGCTTCAGTGGCGTGAAAGAAAATGAATAAGTTTACCCGACGAGATTGTCTAAAACTCCTAGGACTTGGTACGGCTGCTGTCGCTGCCGGGACCTCGCCACTCACGGCGCAAAACTCGAACGTCGCTCCACGAGAAACTCCTGCCGAAAAAGCCGATCGTGAGAGGCGGCTCGCGTGGTGGAAACAAGCCAAATTTGGAATGTTCATTCATTGGGGCGTGTACAGCGTGCTCGGACGGCATGAGTGGGTTATGGAGATGGAGGGCATCCCGGCGCAGGAGTATGAAAAGCTCGCCGCCCAGTTCAAGCCAAAACCGAACGCTGCGCGCGACTGGGCAAGGCTGGCCAAACAAACCGGCCAGAAATACATGGTGATGACCACAAAACATCACGAAGGCTTCTGCAATTTTGCTACCCAAACTACTAATTATTGCGCTCCGAAACAGGGGCCGGGCCGCGATCTCGTACGTGAATACGTCGATGCGGCTCGTGCCGAAGGTCTGCGCGTTGGATTCTATTACTCACTGATGGACTGGCATCACCCGGACGGGTCCCGATGTGCTGAAGACGAAGCCGCGCGCAGACGGTTTGTCGACTACATCCACACGCACATCCGCGAGCTGATGACCAACTATGGCAAGATCGACATTCTCTGGTACGACGTCGCCTGGCCGCTGGACGCCAAAGGTTGGGAATCGGAAAAAATGAATGACATGGTATACAAGCTCCAGCCCGACATCATCGTTAACAACCGCAACAAACTGAACGGCGATTTTTCAACACCGGAGCAACGGATCGAAGCAGCCGAAGGCGATCGTGCCTGGGAATCTTGCATGACGCTCAATGACAGCTGGGGTTATCAAAAGGCCGACGACGGATGGAAGACTCCAAAGCAGGTCGTTCGAAATCTTATAACCTGCGCCCGCGACGGCGGAAATTATCTTTTGAACATCGGTCCGACAGCGGACGGATCGATACCGACTGAAACCGTCGATATCTTTAACGAGGTAGGTGAATGGACAGCCAATAATGGAGAATCCATTTACGGCACCGATAAATGTCAGCCGACACGTTCGCGCAACGGCAACTTTACGCGTAAAGGCAATACGCTCTATTTCCACGTTCATTATTATCCGGGAACCTCGGTCGCGTTTGCCGGTTTGATGACGAAAGCCTTATCGGCCCGCCTTTTGAACGGTGGGGAAAAAGTCGATTTCACACAGGACGCATACAGTATCAATTTCACCGGTCTTCCTCCTACCGCGCCTGATCATCCCGTGACAACGATCGCGATCGAATGCGAGTCCGTCCCGACGCAAGACAACATCTTCGTCCGCAAACGAGGACGCGGACATGTTTAAGGTCCTAGAAAGCTCCTGCTTAAAGAATTGAGTGATGTTTGCCGAGATCTATATAGAAATGTTCCGAAACCATTCTCCCGAGGAGAAAAAATATGTGCCTACGAAGAATTCTCGTTTCCGTACTTTTTATTTTCGCGGCTGCGTTTGCGGCGTATAGCCAGACCTCTACCGGCGAGGTCAATGGAACCTTAACTGATCCGACAGGGAGCGCCGTACCCGGCGCAACAATTAAGCTTATAAGCCAGGAAACCAAGATCGAAACACAGACGACCACCAATCCGGACGGCTATTTTCGATTCGTCAATGTAAAGCCTGGAAACTATGCGTTAAATATCGAAGTAACCGGCTTCAAGCGAGTCATCACAGCGCCATTCGCGTTGGGTGTAAGTGAAACGTCCTCTAAAAATATAACCCTGCAGGTAGGCAATGTCGCGGAGACGGTTGAGATCTCAGGCGATTCGGAAGTGATCCAGACGGCAACAACCGAATTGGGTACGGTCATTACCGAGAGAGCGGTCGAGGACCTGCCATTGAATGGAAGAAACTTTACACAGCTTCTGACCCTCACACCGGGCGTGACGCCCGTTTCGACTTCGCAAAACAAAAGTATCGGCGGCGTCGAAGGAAATGTCGGACTTCCCGGCTCCGGTTTTTCGGACGCCTCATTCCACGGTCAGCAAAATCGCTCGAAACTTTACTTTTTCGACGGAATAATAAATACGAACATTCGCGGACCGAACTACATAGTAATTCCGAATATCGATCTGATCCAGGAATTCAAGGTCGTCGGACACGACGCTAAAGCCGAGTTCGGCGGTGCCATGGGCGGTGTTGTAAATATGGTGTCGAAATCCGGCGGCAACAAATATCATGGCTCAGCGTTTTGGTTTGTGAGAAACGATGCCTTTGATGCCCGCAATAGTTTCGATCAATGCACAACTGCTCGATGCGCGCCCGGTCAACGCGTACCCGATAAACCACAGCCATTTCGTCAGAACCAGTTCGGCGCCGTTTTTTCGGGACCGATCTGGAAGGACCGGACATTTTTCTCCGGCGGTTACGACGGTTGGCGGTACAGCCAACCATCACTAACGCCATCGTATGTGCCAACTGCGGCCGAGATAAATGGTGATTTCACCAATAATCCGTTTATTGGCTCGGCATTTATTTACAACCCGTACTCAACCCGACTGCGAACGGGATCAACCACTCTATACGATCGGGACGCCTTCCGTTGCGATGCAGCAGGAAATCCATTGCCCGTAAACGCACAACGACAGCAAGATCAAACGATCGGAGTAAAGTGCAACAAGATTCCACAGGCTCTGATTTTTGCGCCGATGCAGCAGTTTTTCCGCACATACGCAGGTTTACCTAACTTAACGGGCGACCCGCAGAATAATTTTGCGCAGAGCCGCGCAACGACGAATCAGTCCGACGGATATCAGATAAGGATAGATCACAAATTTACGGATAAGGACAATGCCTTCTTCCGATTCACACTACAGCGAGTTACTGTTTTTAATCCGATTGGTGAAGCTGGCTCTACGAGCGGGAGTTCTAACGGATTTAATTATGGAGGCGCGTGGACGCATTTGTTCACGCCCAATTTGATCCTGGACATACGTGCGGGTTACGCGGGGCGGCCCGGTGTTGATGCGAGTCAACAAAATCAGCACGAAGCGGGGACCGATCCCCTAACGTCAGCAGGCTTTAAAGATATCGATAAATACTCAGGGCTGCTCGTACGGCTTGCCAACTGGACAGCCGGCGGCAGCAACGATTTCGGCGTTCGTGGAGACGCACTTCGCCAGAATCCAAACTGGAGTATTACGCCTAATCTGATCTGGCTAAAGGGCGATCACAATATCAAAACCGGGTTTTGGTATATTCAGGCAAAGCGCATTCAGTTAAACACATTCCAGCGTTATACATTCGCTAATTCACAAACATCCTGGCCTAACCCGACGGCAGGAAATCAATCCGGTGGTCTATCGCTCGCATCAGCGCTATTAGGCTTTCCCAGTTCGGCAAATGCCGAACTGCCTCAGCCTCACGGCGGCCCGGTACAGTTTAAGTATGCCGCGTGGGCTGCATACGTTCAGGACGAATGGAAGTTAAACAAAAACCTGATGCTGACACTCGGTGTGCGATACGACTACCTGAATCGTCCGCAGACTCTGGACGGCCGACTTTGGAATGCGCTCGACCTCGACAATCAGCAGTGGATAATCGGTGCTTCGCAAATGCCGCCTCGTTGCAGCGTTGCCGGGCAGGCACCATGTATTCCTGACGCCTTTTTCTCGGATCCACATTTCGCAAACGTAGTGTTAGCAGGAAAAGATCACTTTGGCCCTAACCCAATAAAAGATAATTTAGGCCCGAGAATCGGCATTGCCTGGACGCTAAATCAAAAGACTGTTGTCCGTGCCGGATATGGTCTGTACTTTGATGCTGTTCCGGCACGCAGCCAGTACGCCCAAAACGATCTTGAAGCTACCGTTTGGCCTGACGCAACGGCATTCGCGGTGAGCAATGCGAACACTCCTGCAAATTTCGTTGCCGGAACCTATTCAAATATCATCCAGATCCAGGGACAAGGCTTCGCCACGCCCTTACCGACCGCTAATCCCTGGGGAGTTGGCGGTTTTCCAAACACTCCACGGTACAAAGATCCGTATTCACATCAGTGGCATATAGAAATTCAACGGCAGCTGACGCCGACGACGCTTGTTTCCGTTGCGTACGTAGGAAGCGTTAGCCGGCGACTACCCTTTTCGGGCTTTGCGAATGCGGCGAGTGAAGCGTCGCGTAATAACTGCGCGGCAAACGATAATGCCTGTAATACCGCTTTTTTTGCTCACGTCGACTCACTTCGACTCATGCCGTGGGTCAGCGCCGGACTGAACTATACAACAAACACCGGCACCGGGAATTACAACGCTTTGGAGTCCAGATTTCAACGACGGTTTGCGAACGGATGGAGCACTCTGATCTCCTATACCTGGAGTAAATCAATTGACACCAGCAGCGGATATTTCAACGTTGAGAATGGTCCGGGCGGAAGCTCTTCAATACAAAACTACTATGATCCAAGTACAGCCCGCGGTGTTTCATCATACGACATCCCGCATTTTCTTTCTTGGGCCACTGTCTACGAATTTCCATTTGGTCACGGGAAGAAATGGTTTAACAATGGTCTCGCGTCCTGGCTTCTCGGCGATTGGCAGATGAATTACATCTTTCAAGCTCGCTCAGGGGCGCCATTCAATCTGATCGTTACGGGCGACTTGGCAAACCTCCGTGGAAATCCAAATGTCGGTGCGCCGAATAATTATCTCCGGCCAAATCTGCTTGCCGATCCATTCGTTGCGGGTCCGGTAGCTGCAAATCCTGACCCGCTATGTCAAAGGACGATTTCACAAGGCGGACGGGCGGCAGACGAGACTCATACGATCATCAGCTGGTTCAACCCATGTGCGTTCGGAATACCCAACAACACCGGAGCGTTTGGAAATCTTGGACGAAATGTACTCCGCGGTCCTGCGGCTTACACAATGGATATGTCTTTATTTAAGAACATCCTGGTTCATGAGGGCTGGAAGATTCAGCTCCGTGCTGAGGCATTCAATATATTTAATAAGCAGAACTGGGACACGCCAGCAAATGCGAATTTGACTCTCAATGCCGGAAACTCGATCACCACCGGCGTCGGGAAGATCTCGAATCTAGCGCAAGGTACCACGCCTCGGCAGATCCAGTTCGGTGCGAGAGTTGTCTTCTAGAAACTCGTGTTTGACGATGAGGCTCGCGGAAAGATTTGCCACGGGCTTCATCGAAATTTACAGGATTGATCAATGTTTGATACACCAATTCAGGTCTCAAAAATTTCAACGTTTTGGCTTTTAATACTCACCGCCATGATTTATCCCGCCGCAACCTCGGCGCAGAAAAACAACTCGTTATCGGCTTCGAGAAGCGCGACGTCATCTGATAATGCGCTTAAGGAAAAGCGTCTGCAATGGTTTCGCGACGCGCATTTCGGAATGATGATCCATTGGGGTTTGTATTCCGTCCCGGCTGGTACCTGGAAGGGCAAGCAGATCGAGGGGCTCGGCGAATGGATTATGAATCACGCCAGGATCCCCGTTAAGGAATACGAGGAGCTCGCGCCGCAATTCGATCCGGAACAATTCAATGCCGCAGAGATCGTTCGTCTGGCGAAAAATGCCGGGATGAAATACATCGTCATTACCTCGAAGCATCATGACGGCTTCGCGATGTATCACTCACAGGTCAGTAAGTACAACATCTACGACGCAACACCGTTCAAACGTGATCCGATGAAGGAGCTTGCCGACGCAGCGCAAAAGGCCGGCATTAAGCTCTGCTTTTATTATTCGCAGACGCAAGATTGGCATGAGCCTGATGCTGCCGGCAATGACTGGGATTTTCCCGATTCCACAGCGAAAAAAGATTTTCAAAAATATCTCGACGAAAAGGTGAAACCTCAGGTCACCGAGTTGCTTACCAATTACGGTCAGATCGGTTTGATCTGGTTTGACACGCCGCGAAATATCACAAAGGAGCAGAGTCAGGAGCTTGTCGATCTTGTCCATAAACTTCAGCCCGATTGTCTCGTGTCGGGCCGCGTCGGACATGGTCTCGGCGATTACGATTCTGCCGGAGATAATCAGATCAGCATGGGCGGTGCAAAACGTATCTGGGAAACGCCGGTGACCATGAACGATACTTGGGGCTACAAGTCTTACGATCGAAATTGGAAGCCTGTCTCCGTGCTCATCCGCCAGCTTGTTCAGGTCATTAGCCAAGGCGGAAATTATCTCTTGAATGTTGGTCCGACATCTGAGGGTTTGATACCTCAACCAAGCGTCGAGCGGCTGACGGAGGTCGGCGCGTGGTTAAACAAAAACAACGACTCGGTTTATGGCGCGGGTTCAAGTCCGTTTCCGTACCAGTTGCCCTGGGGAATCATTACAGCAAAGCCGGAGAAACTTTACCTTCATGTCTTTAACTGGCCACAGGGACAGCTTGTCTTGTATGGACTAAAGAGCAAAGTTCGAAACGCATATCTCTTAGCCAACGGAACCAAATTGCAGTTTATACAGAAGGAGGATCCTTCTATTGATCATAGCGAGGTAGCAATACAGTTGCCCGGCAAGGCGCCGGATGCCAGCGATACGGTCATTGCGCTCGATCTCGCCGGCGCCGTGCAGGTTGACACGGCTTTACTTCAACAGCCCGACAATAGCGTCACGCTTCCTGCATTTCTTTCCACGGCGCACAAGGTCGGGAACGATGGCCTACGTTTCGACAGCCGGGGCGTGGCCGAGCGTTGGACAAACAAGGACGAGTGGGTCGACTGGAACTTCAAGGTATCAGATCCGGGAACGTTCGACGTCGTCATAATTACCTCTCAGCAGAAATACGGCAAAGATTGGGAAGGAGGTCATGTCGTCTCACTCGATGTTGCCGGTCAAAAGTTAACGGCGACCGTCGAAGACAACGGCAAAGAGCAAAATCCAACCAATCCGTACTGGCCGTATGTCGTTTCAAAGGTCGGGCGAATTACTATCGACAAAGCGGGCAAATACGATCTCTCGGTAAAGCCCGAGTCGATAAAGGCCGACAAAAAGCTGGGCCTGACACTCGTATCGGTAAAGCTGGTTCGCGTCGAAAATAACTTCTACTTTTTTCATAAGCAGTGAAGTGGTTATCTCTAATATTGATCTTGCTGAGTGCGATCCGCGCTGATTTGGCGCAACAGCCGACGCGCGATCAATGGGGAGCGCCGATGGTTAGCGTAACTGGCGAAGGTGGCATATGGACGATCGTCGGAAAGACGAACAAAGTAACGCTAAATGAAAACGACCTCAGTGTCCGCATCGTTGCAGGTAAGGAGCAATGGGGACTTGTGCCGTCTGCGGTCGGCGATTTGATAGCGCGCGTTAATAGACGCGACTTCAAATTGCGTCTTGCAGACGCGCGGAAAAAAACCGTCGTACCGTATGAGACGGGTTTTAAGACCGGCGTTAAGATCTCCCTTTCCGGTTGGCAGTCAATTGATGGGGCTCCCGTAGATGTCGCCATTTATCTGACCGTCACTCTCGAGGGACGCGACGAGGAATTAGTTTTCGACGTAGCGGCGAGCGAAGACGGCGCGACCATCAGACAGCTTGATTGGCCCGCGGCCATGGACGCAAGCGCCGTCGATTATACGGTCCTGAGCAACGGTCGCGGCACGCTGCTCCCCCGGAACTGGAACAAGGAATATTATCCGATCCGTACAATCACGCCTGAGGGCAGGATAGCGGCAACCGATCACAGCATTATCCAGAGTCACGTGATCGAGTCTTGGTCGATGTCCTGGTGGGGATTTGAGCGAGGTAGGTCCGCGATGATGCTGATCGTCGAAACACCTGACGATGCTTCTTACCAATTCAGTCACCCGGCGGGCGGGCCGACAGTGATCGGGCCACGCTGGCTCGCACAACTCGGCCGTTTTGCTTATCCGCGTTCAGTTCGAATGAGCTTTTTCTCTTTCGGCAACTATGTCGACATGGCAAAACGCTATCGGCGATATGCGATGGATACCGGACTTTTTGTCTCGCTGAAGGAAAAGATCTCACGCACGCCCGATGTCGCAAAACTCATCGGCAATCCTCAAATCCGACCTAGTATTTTGCGGAATATTAATCCCGAAAGCGACCGCTACGATAAGAAGGACCCGTCGAAAAATGTGAGCCTGACCACTTTTGGCGAACGTGCAAAACAGCTTCGCGAACTGAAAGCAAAAGGCTTTAACGATTTGATCGTTACAGTTTCTGGCTGGTCCCATCTCGGGTACGATCACCAGCATCCGGATCCGTTTCCGCCAAATGAAAAAGGCGGGGGTTGGAACGGTTTAAAACTTCTTTATGACACGACACGTGAGCTCGGCTACACCTTCATGCTGCATGATCAGTATCGCGATTATTACACTGACGCGCCGTCTTACGATCCGCAATTTGCGATTCATGAAGAAGATTCAACCAGCCAGGCGATCGCATTTGCGGGTTCGCGTTTTGGCGATGCGAAGGAGGGCATGATCCCCTTCATGAACCATTGGGACGGCGGTAAGCAATCTTATCTAAACGCGCGGTTTCAACTTGGTCATCTGCTCAAAAACGATCAATTACTTTTCGATCACGGTGTAAAGCCGCAGGGCATTTACATCGATGTGATCGGCTATGTCCCGCCCGACCAGGATTTCAATCCCGAACACCCGACCACACGCTCGGATGCGATGCGCGGACAGATCGCCATGCTCAATTGGGCGAGACATAACCTCGGGATCACTTCTACAGAAGCAGGATCAGATTGGATCATTCCTTACGTGGACTTGATCAACAATTCAGGAGGGGGAAGCAAAGCGATCCTCATTCCGCTCTACGATCTTGTCTACCATGATGCGGTTATCAAATCTTACGGCTCGCGCGATGTGGCAAGTCTTCTCCGCGGTCTGCTCGGCGGCGGCGCTCCCGAAATGCCGATCGTTGTTGACGATGTAAATGAAAAAATAATGGGTCTAATCAGGACAACGGCAGCGCTCCATAGACGCGTGGCGATGCTGGAAATGACCAACCATGAATTTCTTGACGCGAATTTTCGAAAAGAGAGAACCACCTTTGCGGATGGAACGACGGTGACGGTTGATTGGGACGCAGGTACGTTTACGATCACGCCGGAGTTGAAAACAGGAAATTAATGGGATGAGCCAGGGCAAGTTTCGAAATATTTTGCGGTGCTTGTGATGATGTTGGCCACTATGGAGGCTTTTTGCGCAAAAGGCGACAAGGCCGGCTCCGAATGTCTTCCTAATCGGCACTCGGCAACTTCAAGACGTAAAACGAAGCGTCGCGGCCGGCGATAAACGCTACGACGCCGCAGTTGCAAAGATCGACGTCGATGATGCTTCCGGTAAGGAGAATCTGGTGTTGGCTAGATACGAAGAATTGAGAACACAGATGAATGTTCGAGGGTTAAAATTGATCTCGATAATGTTGGCGTCGACCCTTTTCGTGCAAACGGTTGCGGCGACCACGCCAGACTGGTCCAGAGAACTTGTCGATTCCACCATCAAACGCTATCCGACGTCCGAATCCCTGAAAGGCTGGGGCTATGCCAAATCTCTCTATCTCTACGGTCAATACCTGGTCTATCTTCGCACGAAGGACAAACGCTATCTCGATCATATCCAGGCATGGATCGACCTGCACATTGACGATAAAGGTACGATCAATCGACCGATCAATGCTCTTGATTACATGCTGCCTGGAAACCTGTGTCTGATTCTTTACAAGGAAACCAAACAGCCGAAATACAAGGGCTGCGCCGACGAGATCAGAAAAACGTTTGATACTTACCCGCGAACAAAAGACGGCGGTTTCTGGCACGCCAGCACGAAAAGCCGCGAATGGCAGCTATGGGCGGACGGCGTATTTATGTCGCTCCCGTTTCTGGTTCGGTACGGACATATGTTCGGCGAGAGTAAGTACACTGACGCCGAGGCCGTCAAGCAGCTGCTTATCTATTACAAACATTTAAATGACCCAAACACGGGCTTGTTGTGGCATGCATATGATGAGAGCGGCCAGCAATCCTGGGCCGATCCGCAAACACATCACTCGGCAGAACATTGGGCGCGCGCCATCGGCTGGTACGCGATGACGCTGATCGACGTGCTCGATCTCATTCCAAAAGACCAGCCCGATCGCGGCGAACTGATCAAGATCCTGAACCAACTCGGAAATGCTTTCGAAAAGTATCAGGACAGGAATACCGGTCTCTGGTATCAGATCGTCGATAAGGGAAACGTACAGGGCAATTGGCTCGAAACATCCGCATCAAGTATGTACACATACGCAATGTGGATTGGGGCAAAACGGGGCTATTTACCGAAACGCTTTCGCGAGGTCGCGCTCAAGGGATACAACGGCGTCCTAACGCAGATCTCAATGGACAAAGACGGAATGACAAACATTGCGAATATATGCGAAGGAACCAATGTCGCCGATCTTAAGTACTATTTCGACCGGAAACGAAACACGAATGATTTTCACGGCATCGGCGCATTTTTGATCATGAATGAGGAACTGCGCACCGCTAAGGACGGTAAAGCGCCGGAACCTAATTGGACGGTAAATTAAGCTTTGCTTCCGCTGCGTGAGAGAAATCCGTTCCACGCAAAGATCGCTAAGGTCGCACAGCAAAACCATGAGGAACCGAGACGGAAAAGAACATGCTTGCTCGCGGCGTGATTTCTTGTCGGCAGTTGCGGCGGTCCCAACCTTTTTCTCCGGCCTTAGCGTTGAGTCTGCTGCGGCCAAAGGCGCCGTGCGCATCGAGAGTCCCGACGGTAAAATAGTTTTCTTCCTTGATGCGAATCCAACTCGTCTTACGTATCGTGTCTTGCGAAAAAGTGCTTCGGTACTTGAGAAATCGGATGCCGGAATTATCATTGACGGCACCGACCTCGGCGACAGAGCCGAGATCAAAAAAGTCGAGCCGTACAACGCGAATGAAAAATATGCCTGGCGAGGCGTGCACTCGATTGCTCTAAACAGTTTTCGAGGAGCGCGAATAAACGCTATCCACGGCCGATCAAAGACCGATTTCACCGTGGAAGTGCGCGTTTTTAATAATGGCGTCGCCTTCCGCTACATTGTCCCCGCGAAAGACGACAAGCCACGCACGCCTGATGTGGCCACTACTTTCGTGCTTCCTGCCGGTAGCACTGCCTGGTTTCATGATTTTACGGGCCATTACGAAGGCGTCCACGTTAAAAAGGCGCTCGCGGATGTTAGAGATGGCGAATGGGCTGCATCGCCGATGACCGCGAAATTGCCGAACAACGACGGCTACATCGCTATCACGGAAGGAGCATTGATCAACTATGCCGGTATGGGATTGCGAGCGGACGGGCAAAATGGATTCAAGGGCGTTCTTGGACACGCGCTTCCCGTGAGCCATCCGTTCGAATTGCGTTATACCAAGGCCGACATCGATCGCCTTGCGATTCCGACGACTTTTATAGGCACGATCACAACACCATGGCGGGTGATCATGATCGGTTCGGATCTCAATTCTCTTGTCAATTGCGACATCATTAATAATGTTTCGCCTCCTCCAGATACGTCGCTTTTCCCAGCAGGTTTTGCTACTCCGTGGATCCGGCCCGGCCGCGCCGTCTGGCGATATCTGGACGGCGGCGACAGTACCTTCGATGGAATAAAGGAATTTTCGCGGCTCGCTGGCGATCTCGGTTTTGAGCACAATATCGTCGAAGGGATCTGGCATCGCTGGACCGAAGATCAGATGCGCGAGCTGGTCGATTATTCAAAGCAATGGAATGTCGGCATATGGTTTTGGGAGCACAGTAAAAATCTTAAAACACCCGACTCGCGGAAAGTATTCTTCGATCAGCTAAATCGCGTCGGTGTTATCGGAGCAAAGATCGACTTCTTCGATCACGAAGCAAAGGAGGTGATCGATCAATACCAGGCATTATTGAAGGACGCTGCCGAGCACAAGATCATGCTTGAATTTCACGGGTCCAATAAACCGGCCGGCGAAATGCGCACATGGCCCAACGAAATGAGCCGCGAGTCAATTCGCGGAATGGAATATCGCAGCATGAGCGAGCGCGCAACGCATGACACTACTCTACCGTTTACGCGGTTTCTCGCCGGTCATGCAGACTATACACCTGTCCATTTTGGCGAGCGTCGGCGCGAAACCTCGTGGACCCATCAGATAGCTACTGCCGTCGTTTTCACATCGTCTGTGATGACCTACGGCGCACATCCGAAAAGTATTCTCGACAATCCGGCCGCCGATTTGATCCGAAGTATTCCCAGCACCTGGGATGAGACACGCGTTTTGCCGCCTAGCGAGATCGGTGAGATGGCGGTTTTCGCTCGGCGAAAAGGTACCGAATGGTTCCTTGGTGTATTGAATGGTTCGCCTTCAAGGACGATTAGGCTTCCCCTTTCTTTCTTAGGTCGGGGCACATACGACGCGATGATTGTTCGCGACAACATAGACGATGCAGCGGCCGAAAGAATTGAGAATACCACCGTAGCAGCAAACAGATCGCTCGATATCGATATAAGGCCAGGTGGCGGTTTTGTAGGTCGTTTCAGGCCGATAGGCGTTTAGTGAAAGCCGGAAATGCTATGAAACAACATGAAATACACTTTTTGCAATAAGACCTCGTGAGTAAAGCGGGATACACATCATCGGTACTTCTACTGGCCCTGGCAGGAATGGCTGCCGCGCAGCCCACGTTTGACGCTGCGGCATTCGACAAAGAGCGAGTCATCAAGGCAGCTGACCAATATTTAAAGGAGCAGCCTATTACTATTACAGCCTCGCATTCAGCGCGCAGTGCAGGCGGCCCGCATGACTTCTTTTCAGAAGGCGACTACTGGTGGCCGGACCCCAATAACCCGAACGGACCGTACATTCAGCGCGACGGAATGTCGAACCCGGATAACTTTGTCGAGCATCGCCGTGTGTTGATGCGCTTCAGCGTACAAGTGCCAGCGTTAACGGCCGCATGGTTGATCACAGCTAAAAACGCGTATTCCGCCAAGGCCGCCGAACACCTCCGCGCGTGGTTCGTCAACCAAGACACACGGATGAATCCAAACCTGCAATATGCCCAGGCGATCAAAGGAATTACGACCGGCCGCGGTATCGGGATCATCGATACCGTCCATCTCGTCGAGGTTGCTCGCGCAATAGAGATTCTCGAGGATTCCAGATCACTTTCGACCAACGACATTTCGGGTATTAAGAGATGGTTCGCGGACTACCTCGCATGGATGACGACCAGCAAGAATGGGCAGGAAGAACGTGATGCAAAAAACAATCACGGCACGTGCTGGCTAATGCAGGTGGCGGCTTTTGCTCATCTGACGGGAGATCGCGAATTGCTCGATTATTGTCGAGACAGATTTAAGAATGTGATCGTTCCTGACCAGATCGATAAGGATGGCCGCTTTCCGCAGGAACTGCATCGGACCAAACCATACGGTTATTCGCTATTTAATCTCGAAGCGCTGACTGCGACGGCTGAGATCCTCTCTATTCCGGACGACGATCTTTTTCAATTTAGAACCGCCGACGGCCGCGGTATCGATTTGGCGATGCAGTATATGTATCCGTTCATCCGCGACAAGAAAAGCTGGCCTAAACCCGCAGACGTTATGTATTTCGATCAATGGCCGATGCGACAGAGCAGTCTTTTATTTGCGGGGATCGCATTCGGCCGCTCCGAGTACATCGAGACGTGGAAACGGCTTCCAACCGATTCGAATGTGGAAGAGGTTATCCGGAATTTTTTCGTACGGCAACCGATTATTTGGATGAATTCAAGGAGAAAGCCGACTCCTTCGTGAATAGATCCCTAATATGACACTGACTTTCGTCGATTGGTCGATCATGCTGATCTATTTCCTGTTCGTTCTGGGAATAGGTATTGCCCTAAAACGCTATATGAAAACGAGCACGGACTTTTTCTTGTCCGGCCGTTCCATACCGGCTTGGGTTGCCGGCCTGGCGTTTTTGTCTGCAAATCTCGGAGCGCAGGAAGTCATAGGCATGGGCGCATCAGGCGCAAAGTACGGCATAGCTACAAGCCATTTCTACTGGATCGGCGCGGTGCCAGCCATGATCTTTCTCGGGGTCTTTATGATGCCGTTTTACTATGGCTCGCGGGCACGGTCTGTGCCTGAATATCTAAAGCTCCGCTTCGACGAGAAAACGCGAGGATTAAATGCTATTTCGTTCGCGATTATGACGGTTTTTTCATCCGGCATTTCGCTCTATGCGGTTGGCCTCTTACTGCAGGCCATCCTTGGTTGGGATTTCACGGTCAGCATTTTGGTCTCCGCGGTGATCGTGCTTGTGTATGTTTTCCTCGGTGGGTTGACCTCAGCGATCTATAACGAGGTACTTCAGTTCTTCTTGATCGTTTTCGGCTTTGCGCCGCTAGTAATTTTGGGACTTATCGACGTTGGCGGCTGGAGCGGTTTGCAGTCACGCCTGGCGACGGTGGCGACCGCGAACGGTTACGGTGCCGGCGCATGGAGCGACTCGTGGAGTTACATGGGAACCGCTTCGTCGAACCCGATGGGCATTGAATGGTTCGGATTAGCAATGGGTCTTGGGTTCGTGCTCTCGTTCGGTTACTGGTGCACGGATTTTCTTGTTGTCCAGCGCGCTATGGCTGCCGATTCTATGACATCGGCACGCCGCACGCCGATCATCGCTTCAGTTCCGAAAATGCTGTTTCCCTTTCTCGTCATCCTGCCTGGCATGATCGCCATCGCCCTGACATACCAAGCAGGGAAAAGCGGGTTCGCTCTGCCGCATAAACCTGACGGCACATTTAACTATGATATGGCCGTCCCGCTGATGCTCGGACATTACTTCCCGACCGGCATGTTGGGTATCGGCCTGACTGCTCTTCTGGCGAGCTTCATGTCAGGCATGGCCGGTAACGTCACTGCGTTTAACACGGTTTGGACCTACGATATCTATCAGTCTTACATCAAACGCGGCGCCTCCGACCAGCATTATCTCTGGATGGGACGAATGGCGACTGTCTTCGGTATTTTGTTGTCGGTCGCGGCCGCGTTTGTGGCTACGCGATTTAACAACATCATGGACATGCTGCAGTTAGTCTTCGCGTTCGTTAACGCGCCGCTGTTTGCCACTTTCCTTTTGGGAATGTTCTGGAAACGCACGACCGGACATGGAGCGTTTATGGGTTTGCTGTCAGGCACACTCGCCGCAGCGATCCATCACGGCCTGACACTGCCAATGGGAGCGTCTGTCGGAATAAAAGGTGGCTGGCTTGGCCCCGTTCATATCTATCGCAGCGAAATGGCACAAAATTTTTGGGCGGCGATCTTTGCATGGACAGCTTGCTTCCTCGTGACGATCGCCGTCAGCATGCTTTCGAAACCAAAGCCTGAAAGTGAGCTAAGGGGTCTTGTCTATTCATTGACGGAAAAGGCAAGGGATACGGGAGTCGTTTGGTACAAACGAGTGACGGTGGTTGGTGCGATCGTTCTGCTGTTGACGGTCGTTCTAAATATCATTTTCTGGTAATGGCAATATATGGGACTTGATATTCGAATTCCGATCGGACTGATGTTTGCGCTGCTGGGTTTCGTGCTTGTGTTTGCAGGCCTGATCATGAACAGCGCAGTTTATCAGCGATCACTTGGTATCAATGTGAACCTTTGGTGGGGCCTGGTGCTGCTTGTTTTTGGCGCAGTAATGCTCGTTTTGGGCGCTCGCGGCAGAGCTACCGTCCGACCTACTGACGAGAGCCTCGAAGGGCGAAAAACGGAGGAACGTGAACACCAGCTTGGCCTCGAAAAGGAAACCACCTCCGACGAATAAAAATGGATGCAGATAGCGCCCGTGCGCAAATCATAAGACCGTCAGTGACGATCAGGAGCGTTCGTTCTCTTGACATCCGGTTTCCAACATCGCGGAGCCTGGACGGTTCAGACGCGATGAACAAGGAGCCTGATTACTCGGCGGCCTATGTGATCATTTACACCGACTCAGGCATCGAGGGTCACGGACTAACATTCACGATCGGTCGCGGAAACGATGTTTGTTGTTCAGTGATTGACATGCTCGGTTCTTTGCTTGTCGGTAAGACATTAGGCGAGTTGACGTCCGATCTCGCCGGTTTTTGGTATTCGATTACCGGCGACAGTCAGCTTCGCTGGCTTGGGCCGGAAAAGGGTGTGGTCCATCTCGCGGCTGCGGCGGTCATCAATGCGGTTTGGGACTTGTATGCTAAGGCGGAGCGAAAGCCGTTGTGGAAATTACTCGCCGATATGTCTCCCAAACAGATCGTTTCGGCGATCCCATTCAGATATGTCACCGATGCCATAACGCCCAACGAGGCTTTGGAAATGCTCGAAAGGCAGAGCGATAAGCATGAATGGCGCGCGGCAAACATCGCCGCGAACGGATATCCAGCCTATACCACGTCCGCCGGTTGGCTCGGTTACTCGGACGATAAAATTCGGACCCTTGTCCGCGGAGCCCTGGCGAACGGATGGACAGAATTCAAGATTAAAGTTGGTCAGGACATCAATGCGGACAAACGCCGTTCTACGTTGATCCGGGAAGAGATCGGACCGGACGGCATTTTGATGATGGACGCCAATCAGGTTTGGGATGTCCAACAGGCGATCGATTGGATGAAAGAGCTTGCGGAGTTTGATCCGCTCTGGATCGAGGAACCGACTAGCCCCGATGACATTCTCGGACATGCTGCGATCAAGACGGCCATTCAGCCGATCGGCGTAGCGACCGGCGAGCATTGTCAGAATCGGGTGATGTTTAAGCAATTGCTGCAGGCCGAAGCTATCGATTTCTGCCAGATCGACGCTTGCCGTCTTGCGGGTGTTAACGAGGTTTTAGCGGTGCTCTTAATGGCAGCGAAATTTGGAATTCCGGTTTGTCCGCATGCGGGCGGCGTCGGCCTTTGCGAATACGTTCAGCATTTCTCGATCTTCGATTACATCGCCGTCAGCGGTTTGCTTGGCCGTCGACGGATCGAATTCGTCGATCACCTTCATGAGCACTTTGTCGATCCCGTTTTTATTCGCAACGGACATTATTTTCCGCCGACGGCAGCTGGTTGCAGTATCACGATGAAGCGCTCATCGCTCGCTTATTACGCATATCCAGAGGGAGGAGCGTGGAACAATGAATAAAGAACTACGAGTTGCCTTTGTGAGCGGTCCCGCCTATGACGCGTTGTATCACAGCCTCGAACTGTTTACCCGTACCACCGGGATAAAGGTCGACGTTGCATTCGGCGGCGATCATCCATCGCTGAATTACCATCTGGCAAGCCTGAACGATGTCCCATACGATCTCGTCTCTACTCATACGAAATACGCGCCGTCGCAACTGGAATTTCTAGCTCCGCTCGACGACGTAGTACCGAACGAGGCCGTAGCCGATTTCATTCCATTGCTGCTTGAACTGGCGAGCGTCGGCGGCCGGCTTTATGGTCTGCCGCGTAATATCGATGTTCGGCTTTTGCACTATCGAACCGACCTCTTATCGGAACCTCCTGCGACCTGGGACGAATTGTTCAACGCGGCGAGGTCGCTCAACAAGCCGCCTTCGCTTTTCGGATTCGTTTTTCCCGGCCGCGAGTCCGGGCTGTTTGGGACATTTTACGAACTCGCCGAGATGGCCGGAGCTTGTTTGTTTCCAAAAACGCTTGTCCCCGAAATTGAGAATAATGCCGGCTGTTGGGCACTCGGATTACTGCATCGGTTTTATGCTGAGGGTATAGTGCCGACCGAGTTTACCGATTGGCACTACGAAAAAGTCCATGAATGCTTTCGCAGCGGCCAAGCTGCCATGGTTTGCGATTGGCCCGGCTATTACAGCTTTTATCGCGATCCCGCGATCTCGGCGGTCCACGACAGGTTTGCACTTACGCCCTACCCAACTGGCCCGGCGGGTCGATCATTAAGCTATGGCGGAGGACACACATTCGCATTAACAAAACGTGGGTTCCGTAACCCCTATGCTTTGGAACTCCTGCTGTTTCTGACTGATTTCGATCAGCAGTTATTGGAGGCTCGGCATGGCTGTGTACCCGTTCGCCGAACTGTCATGCAGGCAATGAAAGCGGAAGCTGATCAGTCCGATCGCGAACGTTTAGCCATGCTCGATAATGTAATAGAAAAGCATATTCTCGTGCCGCCAAAATTTGGCGAATATCCGGAGGTAGAATCGATTTTGTGGCGAACGGTTCAGCGGGCGATTATCGGTAAGATAACCGTCGATGACGCCTTGACCACTATCCGGAAAAAGATCGAACAGATCGTATCCAATGGCGACAGAAATTTCGCACAATTCAATGGGAAAAGCGGGGTACCCGTGAGGCTTCCGGTGTCGCGGATGTAACCGAATTTTCCGAACTGAATCCGTTTAATGAATAGAATCCGCTCTAGCCAAATCTCGTGGTTTGCAGCCGCACTTTCGGTTTTGTCTTTGTTCAATTGGCCGTTAGCAGTCGCGCAGTCGACCACGTTTGATAAAAAAGACATATATCACGACGGTTGGATCGACTTGAACAAAAACGGCAGAAAAGACATTTACGAAGATTCTAAAGCCAGTATTGATGCGCGCATAGACGACCTGCTGAAACAAATGAATCTCGATGAGAAAACGTGCCAAACGGCAACGCTTTATGGCTACAACCGCGTTTTGAAAGACGAGCTCCCTACTGCCGAGTGGAAAAGCAAGATCTGGAAAGACGGCATCGCTAACATCGACGAACACCTCAACGGCTGGGGCCGAGAAGGTTCCGGCAGCATCTATGCAAAGGATATAAAAAAACATGTCTGGGCCATGAACGAGGTGCAGCGTTTTTTCATCGAGCAAACGCGCCTGGGAATTCCGGTTGATTTCACAAACGAAGGCCTTCGCGGTGTCGGCTTTACGACTGCGACGAGTTTCCCGTCTGAAATTGGTGTTGGCAGCACCTGGGACAAGGCCTTGGCTGGTGAGATCGGCCGTATAACTGCGGTCGAGGCGCGTGCCTTGGGCTATACAAATATTTATGCGCCGGAGATCGACGTTCCGCGCGATCAGCGCTGGGGACGGATCGAGGATACATTCGGTGAGGACCCATATCTGGTTTCTCGAATGGGCGTCGAGATGGCGAAAGGCCTTCAGATGGATTACACGGTAGCGTCGACCGTCAAACATTTCGCCGTTTACAGCAATAACAAGGGCGGGCGTGAAGGACAGGCTCGTACAGATCCGGAAACGTCGCCGCGCGAAGTCGAAAATATTTTTCTCCCCGGTTTCAGAGCCGTGATCAAAGAGGCCGGCGTACTCGGCGTAATGAGCTCGTATAACGATTACGACAGCATTCCCATCACGGGAAGCAGCTATTGGCTTTCGGACCGGTTGCGAACGGATTTTGGTTTTAAGGGTTATGTCGTTTCAGATAGCGCCTCGGTCGAATTCCTGTACAAAAAACATCGTGTCGCTACGGACATGAAAGATGCCGTCCGGCAATCGTTCAACGCCGGACTGAACGTTAAGACGAACTTTACTCCGCCAGATGATTTCATCGTACCTCTCAGGGAACTGGTAAAAGAGGGCAAGGTCACAATGAAAACACTCGACGACCGGGTCCGCGATGTGCTTCGCGTGAAATTCATACTTGGTCTCTTCGATCGGCCGTACGTCACGGACCCCGAAGCGTCCGAACGGGCGATAAACTCGCCGGAACATCAACTGGTCGCATTAAGGGCGGCGAGAGAGAGTATCGTTCTTCTCAAGAATGACAAAGATGTATTGCCCCTCAGCAAACAGGTCCGGTCGATCGCCGTTATCGGGCCCAACGCCGACGATCATACAAACGTTCAGTATCGTTACGGTCCTTCAGCGGTCCAGGGCGTCTCCGTGCTCGAAGGAATAAAGAACAAAGTCGGAGATCGGATCAAGGTCACGTACGCAAAAGGCTGTGACGTCATTGACGACAACTGGCCTGAGAGCGAGATCCTACCGACACCATTGACGAGCAAGGAACGTGTGGGTATCCAGGAGGCTGTAAATGTCTCCAGCGCGGCAGATGTTGCTGTCGTCATCCTTGGAGATCAGGCCGCTACTGTCGGCGAGAATGCAAGTCGGTCGAGCCTGGATCTGACTGGGCGCCAAGACTTGCTCCTAAAAGCGGTGGTAGCTACCGGAAAACCTGTCATCCTCGTTCTCGAAAACGGCCGACCGATCAGTATCAACTATGCAAACAAATATGTTCCGGGAATTATCGAAGCTTGGTTTCCCGGTGCGCAGGGCGGCACAGCCATAGCCGACGTTTTGTTTGGCGATTATAACCCGGGAGGAAAGTTGACGATTACGTTTCTAAAAACTGTTGGACAGATACCTTACAATTTTCCGACCAAGCCGAACGCGCAGGCTGAGGGTGAGAAAACCCGGGTCCAGGGCGCACTCTATAATTTCGGACATGGTCTGAGCTACACAACGTTTTCATATAGCAACCTAAAGTTGGCGTCGCTGAAACCGAGCATTTCAGATAACGTCACAATTAACGTCGACGTCCAAAACACGGGTCCGCGCGCCGGCGATGAGGTCGTGCAGCTTTATACGCGAGACATGGTCAGCAGCGTAACAACTTATGAAAAGAACCTACGCGGGTTTGAGCGTGTGGCTCTTCGACCAGGCGAGAAGAAAACAGTGACTTTCACGCTGACGCCCGCAGATCTGTCTTTATGGGACCGGAGCATGCATTTTGTCGAAGAGCCAGGCGTATTTGGCGTCATGGTCGGCTCGTCGTCAGATGACATACGATTAACCGGCGAATTTGAAAGTGTTGCCACAAATCGATCGAAGCCATGATCAAGCGAGGCGTTTTCACTTTGACGTTAGTTAATGCACAGCGGCCGCCCGATAAAATAATTGCGGTTAACCCGTTGGTGAAAAAATATGCGGAAGAGCAGATGTCCCTCGATTACGTCTCCTCTATGGTCGATGAAAAGCATCCCTAAAAACGGGACCTGAACCTGGACGGTTTCATCCGAACGGAAAGGGTTATGACGTGATGAAACCGCTGATTGAATCGAAAAAGTAGGGTCGGAATAATTTTGTATGAAAAGACTTGTCATTACATTGACGTTTTTTGCGGCCCTTAGTTTCATAGGCTGCGGCGGTGGGCGATCAGGTTCAAAACAGTTCACTATCGCGGTCGTTCCGAAAGGAACGACACATCCGTTTTGGAAGAGCGTTAATGCTGGCGCAACGAAGGCGGCAAACGACTATAAATCTCAGGGTGTCGATGTCAACTTGATCTGGAAGGGGCCGCTTCGGGAAGACGACCGTGAACAGCAGATACAGGTCGTCGAGGGCTTCATATCGCAGGGCGTCAACGGAATAGTTCTCGCTCCGCTGGATAGCAAAGCGTTGATACGCCCGGTCGACGAAGCGAAAAAGGCCGGCATCCCGACCGTGATCATCGACTCGGCCCTTGAGACCGACGCGATCGTAAGCTTTGCGGCAACCGACAACCGTAAGGGCGGCAACATGGCCGCAGAGCGGCTCGGTGAGTTGCTGGGCGGAAAGGGCAAGGTGATAATGCTTCGGTATCTCGAAGGATCGGCAAGTACTACCGACCGTGAAGAAGGATTCCTCGAAGTGATGCGCTCGAAATATCCGAACGTCGAGCTTGTTTCAACTGACCAATATGCCGGCGCGACGCGCGACTCGGCCAAACGGGCCGCCGAAAACTTGTTGCAAAGCCTTGGCGATCAGATCAAAGGCGTTTTCGCTTCCAATGAACCGGCAACGACCGGGATGCTGCTTGCGCTGCAGGACCGTGGACTCGCCGGCAAGATAGAATTTGTGGGATTCGATTCGAGCCCACAGTTTGTCGAAGCGATGAAAAACAACCAGATGCAGGGCATTGTGGTGCAAAACCCTTTCGCGATCGGCGAACTCGGCGTCAAAGCGATGGTCGACAGCCTGCTCGGGAGGCCGGTCGAAAAACGTGTCAATACGGGCGTGATGATGATCACGTCCGAAAACATGAGTTCACCCGAGGCTCAAATGCTTCTGAATCCTCCTATCTAAAGGTCCTGAGCCCTCGCTCACGACGCTTATATGAAATACGTCGATAAGGTTGTCATCATAAGCGGCGGTACCAAAGGTATCGGCGAGGGATGCGTCCGCGCTTTTCTCGATGCCGGTTCACGCGTCGTTTTTTGTTCCCGCAATCAGGATGAGGGTGACAAGCTTGCATCGGAACTTAACGGCGCTACCAGCGGCGAGGCATTTTTCATCAAATGTGATGTCTCAAAAACGGATGAGATCCAAAATTTAATTGATCGGACGATCGAGAAATATGGACGCATCGACTGCCTGATAAATAACGCCGGCTGGCATCCTCCGCACAAGCCGATAGACGATTTTTCGGTCGAGGAATTTCTCGATCTGTTGAAGCTAAATCTCGTCAGCATTTTTACTGCCTGCAAGTTTGCCCTGCCGCATCTCCGCAAATCCGGCGGAAATATCATCAATATGTCGAGCCTCGTCGGGGCGATCGGACAACTTCATGCAGCAACCTATGTTGCAACTAAAGGCGGGATCACTGCATTTACAAAGGCTCTTGCGATAGATGAGGCAGTTCATGACGTGCGGGTGAACTCTGTCTCGCCGGGTAATATCTATACTCCCCTCTGGCAGCAGGCGATCCTTGAGTCGTCGGATCCCGAAAAGACGCGTGCTGAGGGCGAGACCGCACAGCTAGTGGGGCGAATGGGCACGATCGAAGAGGCCGGCAGGCTCTGTTTATTCATCGCCGCCGAGGCCACTTTCACTACAGGAGTTGATCATGTTCTGTCAGGCGGCGCCGAGCTCGGTTACGGGCGCAAAAGCCGGATCGATTAAAGCGAACAATGAAGCTAGTTACATTTCAGGACATCCGCGGCAGCGATCGATTTCGTATCGGAGTGTTAGTCTCAGAAAACGAGATCGTCGATCTTACCTCACTGGTTTCAGAACATGACTTAGCGGCGAATGACTTGCTGCAGTGTTTTGATCTGGATCGGCAATTTTTTGACAACGCCCGCGCCTTTGTGGCTAACGGCAACTCCGGTGAGTCGGTCGACCGCCGGATTGCCAGGATCGCTTTGCCCGTACCGCGGCCCGGAAAGCAATCGGTTTGGCCATTTCACGCTTGCTTGTGGGTTCCTGCAACTTATGTTCGACTTGACCAATAGAATTGCTCTTGTAACCGGTGCGGCGTCGGGTATCGGTGAGGCGATCGCCCACACGCTGGCAAGTCGCGGCGCGTTCGTCTATGTGTGTGACATCAATGAGGAAGATGGTGCCAGTGTCGTCGATGAAATTGCTACGGCTGGCGGCGGCGCTGACTTTATCAAACTCGATGTGGCCGACGATCATGCCTGTCGCGGTGCGGCCGATAGTGTTATCGGCGAAAAACAAAAACTCGATATTTTGATCAACAACGCCGGCATTGGTCATGTCGGAGGTATAGTACATACGACCGTCGACGATCTTGACCGTCTGTACAACGTTAATGTCCGCGGCATGTTCAGTCTGACAAAAGCGTTCGTCCCATTTATGCTCGAGCGTAAACATGGTGTGATCGTCAACATGTCTTCGGTCGGCGGCGTTGCCGCGGTCAAGGACCGTATCGCTTACTGCACGACAAAATTCGCTGTCGTGGGCTTTACGAAGTGCCTTGCGCTCGATCATGCCATCAACGGGATCCGTGCCAATTGTATTTGCCCTGGTCGTGTGGAAACGCCTTTCGTGAAAGCGCGAATCAGTGAGTATCCCGATCCCGAAAAAGCCTACAAAGAAATGGCCGCGACTCAAGCGCTCGGGCGTATGGGCAAGCCGGAAGAGATCGCTGCCGCTGCGCTATATTTAGCCAGTGACGAAGCCGCGTTCGTAACCGGAACTGCACTTTTGATCGAAGGAGGATTTACCGTTGGCAAATAGTATGATCAGCAAAACAGCTTTAGCAACCTGCCCTATCATCAGACGTTCCTTTCACTGCCTGCCGTCAGCAGCGGAAGGTGCCGTTTTATCTCTCCGCCTATTGTCTGATGACAAGAGCTCTCGCATGCTCTGAAGCCTCCGAACGGTCCCGCCGTGTTATCCTCGGTTTTTGGCAGGTTGTAGCAATACTTTAACCGGAAGTAAGGCAAGCAGCGGCCGATCTTCATTGCTAGTATTATTTTCGGCGAAGGAAATCAGGCTTACGGAAGTTCTTGATGTCCTTAGAGCATGGCAAAGTTAGTTTTTGTTTTACCGTCTGCAG